>Ga0334883_1000147_pt1 | contig 131883 bp, 117 predicted proteins | sample GraSluR1_MG_6_FD_207230 | JGI IMG/M metagenome (GOLD analysis project Ga0334883, IMG submission 207230) | Sludge microbial communities from methane-producing bioreactor in Wageningen University, Netherlands - Granular Sludge_09_05-R1 | ecosystem: Engineered > Bioreactor > Anaerobic >...
GCCTCAGCAACCAACGCTTGCTGCATTTGTTTTAGGTGGACGCTTGCTGCATTTGGTCCACTTATGCCGCAAGCGTCCACGCTTGCGGCACGTATTAAAAATGAAACAGCCAACAGCGTTATTTTCTGATAACACCCCGAAGTACAAAAGCCTTTCCCTGATGCAACAGCCCCTCGTTCAAATCAACCTCATATTCGAGTACATGCTGCATACACTTTATGCCGCAAGCGTCCACGCTTGCGGCACGTATTAAAAATGAAACAGCCAACAGCGTTATTTTCTGATAACACCCCGAAGCACAAAAGCCTTTCCCCGATGCAACAGCCCCTCGTTCAAATCAACCTCATATTCGAGTACATGCTGCATTTCGGCCTCAGCAAAATCGATTTCAATTTCGTTGACCTCGTACAGCAGCGATTCATTCTTAGGGCCACCCGAAGTAAGAGGCAACTGTTTTTTTGTGAATGCTTCAATAAGCAACAGCCCATTCGGTTTCAGCAATCGGAGCAGTTCGCGGTGATAAGTGCGCCTGATACCGCTGCTGAAGTGCGCATATATAAGCGCGATAGCATCGAAACTGTTTTCGGAATAGCAGCCGGATAGTTCGGCAACATCGAGAATTTCGTAATTCAGATTCACCTTATGTTTAGCGGCCAGTTGTAGCGCTTTATCGCGGGCTATTTCGCTGATATCGAAAGCAAACACATCGAAACCCAGGCCGGCGGCAAACACTGCATTGCGCCCTTCGCCTTCGGCCGGAAACAGAATGCGGCAAGGCGGCATGCCCAGCAATTGAGACTTCAGCCATTCGTTAGGTTCTTCTCCATACACATAGGCTTCGGCCGAATAGCGTTCATTCCATTGATCTTTCATGCGAGGGGCATCAGGTTCGACAAATAATACATGGCTATGCCGGCACTCACGCTCACGTTGAGCGAATGCTTGGTGCCATATTGCGGAATTTCGAGGCATAGGTCGCACAAGTCGAGCACCTGTTGCTGCACGCCCCGCACTTCGTGGCCAATCACCAGCGCATATTTCTGATTGGGCAGCGGGGTAAAATCACCGAGAATTACACTCCCTTCGGCTTGCTCAAGAGCCAATATGCAATAGTTGTTGCGCTTTAAATGTACGATGATTTCGATAGTGTTTTCGGCATATTCCCATTCAACCGACTCGGTTGCGCCCAGCGCTGTTTTGTGAATATCGCGGTGAGGTGGTGTGCCTGTAATTCCGCACAAATAGAGCTTTTCGAGCCTGAAAGCATCGGCAGTGCGAAACACAGCCCCTGTGTTGTGATGGCTGCGAATGTTGTCGAGTACCACCGCCAGCGGGCGCTTTGCCTGCGTTTTGTAGCTTTCGGTATCGAGCCTCAACATTTCTTCGATTCGTAGTTTTCGCATAATAATTATTCTAATTATAAGCCATTTGCAATATTACTGTTTTCTATTGGTCAATTTGTTGATACTAACTAAAAATATTTGCATTGATAAAAAAGAAAACCCGCATAAGCGGGCTTTCTTGCATGATGTTTTGACTCTATTTCTTTACAAATTTATTAACTTGTGCCTCTTTATTACTTGTAAACATAAGGGTATAAATGCCAGGCTCCAAGCTGCTAACGTCAATCCCCTTAGATGTGTATTCTGCAATAAGAACAGAACTGCCCGTTACATTAAAAATTTCAACCGGAATGCCTGTTTTTACTCCTGCAATAAAAATTTGATTGCTACAAGGATTCGGGTAAATACAGTGTTTTGGTTCCAATGTGGCTGGAATATACGAAAACACATTCTGGTTTTCGATGGCCCCCATATCTATTCTATTGCCAAACACGCGGGGTTGACAGTTGTAGTCGGTTTCCGGAAGACATAATCCGAGAATATCTGGAATACCTCTGTTAACACAAGGAGATGCATCCTGAAGTGAGAAATCGAAATCCTGCATCTCAAATGAATCGATTGGCATTTCGGTAATTGCCAGTTGTTCAAAATAATTAAACCAAATATTATAATCGGGCGGAGGAAATGGATTTACAAATTCAGGAAACACATCGATTACTCCAGAATTTTGACTAAAAAAGTCATCCTGTATCATACAATACCTAACATCAGCAATGCCATAAAAAAAGGAAATAGGCATCCATTCAAGTACATTCCAGCTGCCAATACAATTTGAAACAATATTATTATAAAATTTCAATTGCGGGTTAGCACTAAAAACACTTTCGCCATAATTTCCACTAAATGTATTATTAACCACCTTTTGAGTGCCAATTGACATACCATTCATGTACCCATCAAGATTATTTATTACCAGATTGTTAGCCACTAAAATGTTGTAGCACGACTCATAAATTGGGTTCTGAACATTTGCCCAGAAGATATTACTAATTATCGATGGCATGTAATTAGGACTGTAATCAGTGCTTACATAAATACCGGAACCTTGTCCAAATATTACAGCAACACCTCCATCTATTTCGTAATTAAAAGCAACATTTTAAAAAAAACGACAACCACTAACAACTGGTTCAATGTTGGCAGCCTCAAAGCTTACTCCTCCTCCATGATGATAGCTCCTATTTGACATAAAAAGGCTATTAAAAATGTCGTTTGAACTGTTTGAATATATTGCTCCACCCGATTGGAGACAAAGATTGTTTACAAAACTGCAATTGAAAAAAGAAACATTATTCCGATTATTAATTAGAAACATGCCCCCTTTAAGATTATCGGGTGAAACCGCTTTCCCAAAACTGAACCGACAATACGAAAACTCTGAGGAGCTACTTGACGTTGATGGATAAAAATGAATTCCGTCCCAGCCTCCTTCTTCATACAAGGCGGTGTCAGAAAAATTCATTGGGTTCTCAACTGTGAACACTATGCTGTCAGAAATATTTCCTATAGCCATAATATTGCCGTAAACATCGATTCTGTAATATCCTTTTGAAACTATATGCGTGCCGGGAGCAATACCCAAAACACTGTTTTCCGAAATAACCACATTGCCTGTTAGCCAAACTGTATCGAAATCCCAGTACGTATTGGTTTCAATATTACCGGAAAATTCAATATTTTGAGAAATTATCCAATTGCTGTAAATGCATAATAATCCCAGGAAATATAGTCTCATTGTTGTAAAAATTTAAGTTATTGTGCGAATATAATAGAATTGATGTTCTAAAGCAAAATCTATTAGCAACGAAGTACCTCATATTTGTAAAATAATCTGAAAATATTGCATTTTATGTGAGAAATTAGGAAAATGTTTATTAAAAAGGAAAAACAGAAAGTATAAAATAATGATGTCAAGCTTTTCTTAAAATATCGAGAATAACCAAGAGAGTCAATATGTTTTCAGATTTTTATGCATATTTGTAACTAATTGAAAACACTGAAGGTTGTAATAAATATTTTATAAATCCTAATATGAAAAAAACACACTTATTTTTGCTGTTATTTGCCATTACTACAGTGGCTGTTGCACAAAAAATCGATTACAAACCCGTTGATGTTGAAGTATATCAACTTAAAAACGGTCTTACAGTCATTTTAAACGAAGACCATAATGTGCCTCAGGTTTTTGGTGGCATTGTGGTGCGGGCCGGCGGGAAAGACGACCCCAAAGATGCAACAGGCATGGCACACTACATGGAGCACATGCTTTTTAAAGGCACACAGGAATTGGGCACCACCGACTACAAAGCCGAAAAAGAACATATCGACCGCATTTTTGCCCTTTACGATGAACTGGGAGCCACAACCGACCCCGCTCAACGAGCCGAAATTCAGAAAAGAATAAATCAGGAATCGGTAAAAGCCAACGAATATGCCATTCCAAACGAACTCGACAGAATAATTAAAAGCATGGGAGGCACCGACCTGAATGCAGGTACAGGGCCCGATATCACTGTGTATTACAATGCCTTTCCGCCAAACCAAATCGAAAAATGGATCGACCTTTACAGCCACCGTTTTATGAATCCTGTGTTTCGTTCGTTTCAGGCTGAGCTTGAGGTGGTTTACGAAGAAAAAAATATGTACTCCGACATGTTTATTTTTCCGATGCTCGAAGAATTCAATAAGAACTTTTTCAAAAATCACCCTTACGGGCAGCAAACACTTATTGGCACTATCGAGGATTTGAAGAACCCTTCGCTCACCAAAATGTTTGAATTTTTCAGAACATGGTATGTGCCCAACAATATGGCTTTGATAATTACGGGTGATTTCGATACCGAGCGTATAAAACCCATGATTGAAGAAAAATTTGGTCGTTTAAAAAACCGCTCTTTACCCGAACGCCCCAAATACGAAGAAAAAGCCTTTAACGGCCGCGAGTTTGTTCAGGTAAAAATGAGTCCGGTTAAACTGGCTCTGCTGGGTTTCAGAACACCTCCCGAAGGGCACCCCGACGAAATTAAAATCGAAATTTTCAATGCACTGCTGTCGAACCAAAACCAAACAGGCTTGCTCGACAAACTAATGCTCGACAACAAAATCATGGCAGCTCAACCCATTTATATGCCTTACAACGACTATGGCTCGTGCATAATACTGGTGGTTCCCAAAATTGTGGGTCAAAAGCTGATTGATGCCGAAAATTTGGTAATTGCAGAACTCGAAAAACTTCGTCAGGGCGAATTCGACGAACAATTGGTAGAATCGATAAAACTAGAGTTGTACCGCAATTTTCAAACAAGCATGGAGGCAAACGATTACAAGCTGTACATGTTTGCCTCGGCATTTGGCCGTAACCAGAAAATCGAAGAATTTCTAAGCTATCCGAAAGAGTTGATGGCGGTTACCAAAGACGATATTGTTGCCGTTGCCAATAAATATTTTGGTAGCAACTACCTGGCATTTCATTCAAACATGGGTTTCCCCAAAAAAGAAAAAATTGACAAGCCCGGGTTTACGCCGGTAACCAAAAACACCGATGCTGAATCGGAATATGCACGGCATCTCGACAAAATTGCAACTACAAAAACAGAACCCCGATTTATCAGTTTCGAAAAAGATGTTGAAATGCTTACCGTGAAACACGGCATGGAGCTGTACTGGGTGCCAAACCCTGCCAACGATATTTTCAAACTGAAAATTAAATTCAAGATTGGTCACCAAACCGAGCCCGACCTGAAATACGCAGCCGATATGATGAACTTTGCATCGCCCGAGGGTATTGAATTCAACGAGTTTCGGAAGAAAATGGCCTCGATGGGCTGCAGTTTTAGTTTTTCCGGCGACGAATGCTATACCGTGGTTGAGCTTACCGGTATAGAATCGGGTTTTGCCAATGCAATGAAATTGCTGGCCTTGCTTATTGAGCACCCTGTATTGGAACAGTCGAAAATAGACATATTGTACGAAGGAGAAAAAACCAATCGTAAAATGGAACGCAGCGAACCCGATAATGTAGCCGATGCATTGTTTGAATATGTGCGCTTCGGGTATAAATCGAGTTATTTAAACCGCCGTAGCCTGAAAGAAATAAAATCGATGAATGCGCAACAATTGTCAACCACTTTTATAATGGCATACCAGTACGAATCGGAAATTCACTACACCGGCACACTTCCGGCAAAAGAAGTAGCCGGTATTGTTGAAGCCACACTTTCGTTTACGGGTAAAGAAAAAACGCAAACACCGGTGGTGCGCAAACTGAACCAATATACCGAAAACACCGTGTTTTTTGTTGACAAGAAAAAAGCCACACAGAGTAAGGTTTTCTATTTTGTAAACGGTTTTGCCTTCGAGCCCAAAATTAATGCCAGCATCGATGCCTTTAATCTGTATTTCGGTGGCGATTTTTCGGGATTGGTATTGCAAGAAATTCGCGAATACCGTTCGATGGCCTACAGTGCCGGAGCCAGATTCAGAGTTCCAATACTCAAGGGCGAAGAGGCCTCGTTTATGGGATATGTTGGCACACAAGCCGACAAAACCATTGAAGCCATGCAGGTGTTCGACAGCCTGATTCATCAGATGCCTGTGAAAAAGGAACGAATAGAAATAATTAGGCCGTATCTGCTGCAATCGTCGCTGGCCGAGCGTCCGCATTTCAGAAACCTGAGCGAACAGGTGGTGCATTGGAAACATCAGGGCTTTGAAACCGACCCTGCCAAGGTAAAACGCGAGCAATACGAAAAAATGACATTCGAGACTATTCTCGAATTCTACAAAGAGCATTTGGCCAACAAACCGGTGGTGGTATGCATTGTGGGCAACAAAAAACGCATCGACACCAAAGCACTTGCAAAATACGGAAAAGTGGTTTATGTAAAAGAAGATCAGTTGTTCAGCAAGTAAAGGCAGTGTGAAAAGTACTATGTGTTGCACTAATTTGTTCTTGCAAAACACTTTTATTTTCAACAGAAACGGGGAAAAATACAATGAAGGCTTTATTATATAACTTTACGAGAAAGCGTAAACTTCAATTTATAAAACTATTGTATCAGCTCAATCCGTTCAGCTACATTTTCTGGTTCAGTGGAAACTTGAATACATTGAAAAGAAAAATGAAGCTGTATTTTTCGCTATTCCCCACCAAAAAGAAGAAATATGAGGCAGAGCTTAGTTTCGTACTGAATCATTCGAACAGCAATCAATTACATTCATACGTTTTTCCGTATTCTTTTGTATCGGCCTATAAGCACGAAAACATACCTGTTTTTAAAGATACAGGAAATGGTCTTTTTTATGTGATACACCAAAACAAAAAGCTATACTACAGCCGCGATTATACTACAGAATCTTCGGTACGCGAAAACTACAACTGCATTCTGATTGAACAGGATGAGAGGTCGCCTCATCGTTATACTACTGCCAACTTCGATGTAGAAGCAAACGATATAGTAGTTGACATTGGAGCTGCCGAAGGCAACTTCTCGCTTGAAATAGTAGAGAGAGTAGGTTCATTATATATATTTGAGACAAACCAAAACTGGGTTGAAGCATTACAAGCCACATTTGCCCCATGGCAGCATAAGGTAACAATATCGAACAAATTTGTTTCTGATATCGATAGCGATACTTGCATTTCGTTGAAAAGCTTTTTAAATGGCCATATTCAGGCAAATTTCATTAAGATGGATGTGGAAGGAAGCGAGGTAAAAATACTGCGAAATGCCAAAGACATGCTGAAAACTATGAGCAAACTTAAACTTGCTGTATGCACATACCACAACAGCAACGATGCAAAACAAGTTGAACAGATAATGAAGCAATGCAATTACACCTATTGTTTCTCGAGTGGTTATATGCTTTTCATACACAGCAAGCTACTTCCGCCCTACTTCCGGCGTGGATTAATCAGAGCACAAAACCAATAAACCTACAACTGAAACTTAGGTTGTATATGCGCTTATCAGAAATTAGTTACAAAGCAGCATAGTGATTTGCGATCAGGCTTTGCCGTTGCTGCCAAGCACATTCACAATTTTGTGCATATACAGTTTTTTCAATTCTTCGCGGGCAGGGCCCAGATATTGACGCGGATCGAATTTCTCGGGGTTTTCGGCGAAGAATTTGCGAATGGTAGCAGTCATGGCAAGCCTTCCGTCGGAATCGATATTAATTTTGCAAACCGCCGATTTTGTGGCTCTGCGCAGTTGATCTTCGGGAATACCTATTGCATCTTTCATGTGGCCACCATTGTGGTTTATGGTATGAACATACTCCTGAGGCACCGACGATGAGCCATGCAACACAATGGGAAAGCCGGGTATTTGTTGTTCTATTTCGCTCAGAATGTCGAAACGCAAGGGTGGCGGCACCAGCATTCCATTTTCGTCGCGGGTGCATTGGTCGGGAGTAAATTTATTGGCACCATGCGACGTTCCTATTGAAATAGCCAGCGAATCGACACCGGTACGTTTCACAAAATCGACTACTTCTTCGGGGCGGGTATAGGTGTGATGCTCGGCTACCACATCGTCTTCGATGCCGGCCAACACCCCAAGTTCACCTTCGACACTAACATTGTGGGCATGAGCATATTCGACCACTTTTTTGGTAAGCGCAATATTGTCTTCGTAGGGCAAATGCGAGCCATCGATCATTACCGACGAAAAACCCGAATTGATACAGCTTATGCAAAGTTCGAGACTATCGCCATGGTCGAGGTGCAGGCAAATCTGAGGTTTTTCCCAACCCAGTTCTTTGGCGTATTCCACGGCCCCCTGTGCCAGGAAGCGCAGCAGTGTTTGGTTGGCGTATTTGCGGGCACCACTCGACACCTGCAAAATTACCGGAGAACGGGCTTCGGCACACGCCGACACTATTGCCTGCATCTGCTCCAGATTGTTGAAATTGAAAGCCGGAATGGCATAGCCACCTTCGAAGGCTTTGCGAAACATCTCGCTGGTATTTACCAGACCTAATTCCTTATAACTTACAGCCATTGCATCATGTGTTTTTAATAAAACTAACGAAAATGAATATTGTTTACTTATTCTGTGCTAAATTACAAAATTGCAAGAGCTAAAGCAATTAATTTTCAAAACAATTCACATATTAGTAAACATATTGTAGAGGGGAGCATTCTACCGGATATGGCCACTGTTCAAAAAAAAAAAAACCGATACTAGCTTCTGTCGAGGTCGCGCTGAATGTCTTTTTTCTTAATGCTTTCGCGTTTGTCGAATTGCTTTTTGCCCCGTGCAAGCGCAATTTCGAGCTTTGCTTTGCCATTTTCATCAATAAACAGCGATACGGGAATTATTGTGAAGCCCTTTTCGTTGACCTTGCGCAGCCATTGGCGAATTTCGCGTTTGTTGAGCAACAATTTACGGTCGCGCTTGGGTTCGTGATTGTTGCAGGTGCCCAGCACATATTCGGCAATATGTAAGCCTTTCACCCACATTTCGCCATTGCTTATCTGACAATATGCATCGGTAAAACTGACTTTACCATCACGTATCGATTTAATCTCGGTTCCTTTCAATTGAATACCGGCAACAAGCACTTCGTGCAACTCGTACTGAAAATAGGCCTTCTTGTTTTTATATTTAGTTTGTGAACCGGCCATATCAGAACAATCTTAAAACAGCAACATTCAACACATAAAACAAAATTAAATGCAGACCGATAATGATGAGCAACGAAACAAGAAGAAAACCAGTAAAATTCTCTCTTGGAATATTAAACATTTGCCTGGCTCCAAATGAATAGAGAAACAATGAATATACAGGTACTATTGCAAGGAACAACAAACTCGGGAAAAGAAAGATGGCCGACATGGCCAAATAATACAAGGTTAGCGAATAGAAAACCAAATTTCCGGCAAGGAACATCTCCGATTTACCACCATAGTTGGGCACAATATAATTAACTACATACACCGCCAAATAGAAAGCCAGGATATGAACTACAAAGAACAATACCGAATCGGCCAGAATAAAAAGCAAGGGAGAGGTGCTAACCATAGAAAGCGATTGACCTATGAACTGACAAACACACATTGCTAAAATAATAAGGCTAACGCGACTGAGCAACAGGTTTTTGAAGCTACCGGTTTTCTTTTTAATAGCCCTCCATGCTTTAGGCGGATTAATAAGAAGTAGTTTAATATGTAACCAAAAATCGCTCATTATAAAGTGTTACTGTTTATGCAAATGCAAAAGTAATCGAATTTTCATAAATTTACAGTCAAAATATCAACATTAGCGTGAACACACTCATTTGTATTATTGGGCATACCGCAGGCGGAAAGACCGGCCTGGCAACTCAACTTTGCCACGCAATCGGTGGTGAAATTATAAGTGCCGATAGCCGACAGGTATACCGTGGCATGGACATTGGCACAGGCAAAGATATTGAAGAATACACCGTGAACGGTGTCGAAATTCCCTATCATCTTATCGATATACGCATACCCGGCGACAAATACAATGTATTTGAGTTTTGCAACGATGCAAAAAAAGTGTTATCAGAAATACGTCAACGCAAACGGCAGGCAGTTTTATGTGGTGGCACAGGATTGTACATAGAAGCCCTGCTAAAGAACTACAGCATGCTGAATGTTCCCATAAACGAAGCACTTCGCCAACGACTACAGCATAAAACCCTCGATGAACTCAGCATCATACTGGCACAATACCGCAAATTGCACAACCACACCGACACCGACACAGTGAAACGTGCAATAAGAGCTATTGAAATAGCCGATTATCAAATGCATCATGGCGAACCTGCCGGTGAAGCGCCCACTGCCGATGCCCTGATTTTCGGGATTGCTTACCCGCGCGACGAACGTCGCCGACGCATTACCGAACGACTCGATTACAGGCTGAACAATGGCATGATTGAAGAAGCCGAGCGACTGCTTCGCAACGGACTAAGCCACGAAGACATGGAGTATTACGGACTCGAATACAAATACCTGTCGCTGTTTTTGTCGAAAAAAATTAACCGCAACCAACTTTTCGAACAATTAAATACTGCCATTCATCAGTTTGCAAAACGACAAATGACATGGTTCAGGAAGATGGAACGAAGTGGCTTCAACATTCACTGGCTTGATTATACAATGAGCCATTCCGACACAATCGACAGTATGTTAGCCGAAATAAAAAAACTGCCCGACGCTACTTAGCACCGGGCAGTTAATCAATAACTATAGTCTGGTTTATTGATCGTTGTTTTCTTCTTTGGGAGGACGAGGCAATAAGGCTTTACGACTTAATCGCATTTTTCCGGTTTTCTCATCGATTTCGAGAAGCTTTACTTCAACAATTTGTCCTTCTTTGAGCACTTCGTCAACTGTGCGCAAGCGACGCCAATCGATTTCGGATATGTGCAGCAAGCCTTCGTGACCGGGCATAATTTCTACAAATGCGCCATAAGCCTGAATAGATTTAACCTTACCCTGATACACTTCGTTAACCTCGGGAATTGCAACAATAGCCCTTACTCGTGCCAAGGCGGCATTGAGGCCTTCTTCGTTTTCGGCACTAATTTCGACAACACCTTTGTTGCCTACTTCTTCGATACTAATAACGGTATCGGTATCAGCCTGAATTCCCTGTATAATTTTTCCTCCCGGGCCAATTACCGAGCCGATCTGATCTTTGTTAATTAGCATGGTGAATATGCGAGGAGCATGTGGTTTGTAGTTATCGCGGGGTTCGGGAAGCGTTTCGAGCATTTTACCTAATATGTGCAAACGGCCAACACGGGCTTGTTCCAATGCGTTCGACAATATTTCGTACGACAGTCCGTCGACCTTTATGTCCATTTGTGTAGCTGTAATACCGTTTTTGGTTCCGGTAACTTTAAAGTCCATATCGCCAAGGTGGTCTTCGTCGCCGAGAATATCGCTAAGAACAGCATATTTACCGGTTTTACTATCGGATATCAGCCCCATGGCAATTCCTGATACCGGTTTTTTCATTTTCACGCCGGCATCCATCAGTGCCAGGGTGGCTGCACAAACCGTAGCCATCGACGAAGAACCGTTCGACTCGAGGATATCGGATACTACTCTTAATGTGTATGGGAAATCGGGTCCCTTTGCGGGAATCATACGCTTCAGTGCCCTGTGAGCAAGGTTGCCGTGCCCAATTTCGCGACGCCCTACCCCTCGGTATGGGCGTGCATCTCCGGTTGAAAACGAAGGAAAATTATAGTGTAAAATGAATTTTTCGAAACCTTCGACCATGGCTCCGTCAATCATTTGTTCGTCGAGTTTATTACCCAGGGTAATTGCCGTAAGCGACTGTGTTTCACCACGCGTAAACAAGGCAGATCCATGAGTTGATGGTAAGAAATCGACTTCTGACCAAATCGGCCTGATTTCATCGTTTTTGCGACCATCGAGACGAATGTGATTGTCTAAAATCATCCTGCGTACCGCTTCTTTATGTACATCGTGATAATAGCGTTTCACCAAAGGTTTTACTGTTTCGAGTTCCTCTTCGGGGTACTGTGCTAAAAATTCATCTTGAATGGCATTGAATGCAGCTATTCGCTCGCTTTTTACCTGAATAAGTTGCCTGGCAATTTCGTAAGTTTTTTCATAGGTTTCGTCCCATACCTTTTTACGCAGGTCTTCATCGTTTCTTTCGTGGCAATAAACGCGTTTAATGGTTTTACCCGCTAGTTCAGCCAGTTCATTCTGAGCAACACATTGAACCTTAATGGCTTCGTGAGCAAACATAATGGCCTCTATCATTTCTGCTTCCGAAACCTCGCTCATTTCACCTTCAACCATCATAATGTTTTCGTAGGTTGCAGCCACAATCATATCGATATCGGCATCGGCCAGCGATTTAATATCGGGGTTAATCACCATTTTACCATCGATTCGTGCTACGCGAACTTCTGAAATGGGACCGTGAAAAGGAATGTCGGAAACGCTGAGTGCTGCTGAAGCCGCCAGACCTGCAAGTGCATCGGGCATATCGTCTTTATCGGCCGAAACCAAAGTAATATTTACAAATGTTTCAGCATGATAGTCATCGGGAAACAAGGGTCTTAAGGCTCTGTCGACCAAACGCGAAACCAGTATTTCGTAATCGGAAGGCCTTCCTTCACGTTTTAAAAAGCCACCCGGGAATCGCCCCACTGCAGCATATTTCTCGCGGTACTCAACCGACAGAGGCATAAAATCAACGTCTTCGCGTGCCTCTTCGGCCGAAACTACAGTTGCCAACAACATGGTTTTACCCATCTTCACCACAACCGAACCATGCGCCTGCTTGGCCAGTTTTCCGGTGGAAATTTCAATCTCACGCCCATCGTTCAGCGTGATGATTTTTTTAATCTCATTATACATATACATTCAGGTTAAATTAAAATTCATATAAAAAAGAAAGGCAAATTGCATTGCCTTTCTTTCGGGTCCTTTTAGCGACGGAGTTTCAATTCTGCAATTATCGCCCTGTATCTTTCGATATCGTTATCATGCAGATAATCGAGCAGACGCCTTCTTTTCCCTACCAAACCTATCAATGCCCTCTGGGTACTGAAATCTTTCTTATTCGATTTCAGGTGCTCGGTAAGGTGATTGATACGGTGGGAAAATAATGCAATCTGGCTCTCGGGTGAACCTGTGTCATTATTAGACTTTCCGTACTTCGAAAAGATCTCTTGTTTCTTTTCTGCGTCTAAATAGCTTCTCATTACAAATTATATTTAGTTGTTTAAAAATAGCCAGCAAAGTTAGTATTAATTTTCAATATGTCAACAGCATTATCAACTTTCTGCCACAATACGGCGAAAAGCATGAAAAATGAACATGAGCATACCCAGCGCATATACACCAAGAGCAGGATAATAAAGCCAAATCATATACGATTTCACGTATTCAATTTTTGCAGCCGATGGCAATAGCACTCCCACCGACAAATAAAACATCACCAGCATTAAACCACCAAAGGTGATAAACAGGCTCGACAAAGCTTTCTGTCGTTGCGAAATAGGTAATCGTATGAGAATTAGAACCGACACCAAACCTGTAATACCAAGCAATATGGCATTTTCCTGAGATTTCACGAAATACCCATAAGCCGTATCGCATACCTTTACAGCCGACGACATATTGTTTTCGTATTTTGAAGCCAGTACCTGAGTGGCTTTATCGCGAAGATTACGGTTAATTTTTTCTTTGTTCATTTCGAGAAACAAACTCATCACCACACCATACAGCAGCAAGATAAGTGCAAACATCACACTGATGCGCAGCGATTTGATTTTAGTAATTGTTCTTTGTTGATCCATAGGTTTATATTGTTTTTGTTATTGCATACATGGCAATGTTATAGGAGTTCAGGCCAAATCCCGACACCATCCCTTGGCACACTTCCGACATCAGCGAATGCTTTCTGAAATACTCTCTGCTGAAGATGTTGCTGATATGAACCTCGATTACGGGTATCGAAATTGCTGCAATAGCATCGCGAATGGCTACCGAAGTATGCGAAAACCCACCTGCATTCAACAAAACTCCATCGCAATGCCTTTCCGCATCATGCAATGCTTCAACAATTTCCGATTCGGCATTGGTTTGAATGCAAGTTATTTGCACATCATTAAAATTTTGTTTAAGCATCTCAACATATGAATCAAAACTTGTATTGCCATACACTTCAGGCTCTCTGCCACCCAATAGGTTCAGGTTTGCACCGTTTATAATGGCAATGTTTTTCATTCAGCAGATTTTTGAAGAAGCAAATATAAACGATTTTTATTAATTTGGCTGCTGCATGATGTGGGATATTTACATAAAGCAATTCCGCGATTTTCTGATACTCGAAAAGTCGCTGGCGGGCAACTCGGTTGATGCTTATATTTCGGATATCGAAAAGCTGAAACAGTATTGCACATGGGAAGACCCTAGTACTGAACCTACTGTTGTTGACTTAAAAAAACTTAAGGCTTTTATAGAATGGCTCAACGAACTGGGTCTGTGTGCACGCAGTCAGGCACGCATTGTATCGGGCATAAAATCGTTCTATAAGTTTCTCGAAACCGAAGGGGTAATTGGTGCTGATCCATCGGTGTTGCTGAGCACTCCCAAAATTGGCTTTAAACTGCCTGTGGTTCTTGGCATCGAAGAGATTGATGCCATACTAAAATCTGTTGATGTAAGTAAACCTCTGGGGCATCGCAACAGGGCAATGGTTGAAACACTCTACAGTTGCGGATTGCGTGTAAGTGAACTTATCGACCTTAAAATATCGAATTGCTATTTTGCCGAAGATTTTATCAGAGTTACCGGCAAAGGCAGCAAAGAACGATTAATACCCATCAGTGCGAAGGCCAAAAACGAAATTCTATACTATTTTCAACAATTCCGCAACCATATGTCTCCTGCAAAGGGGCACGAAGACTATGTTTTCTTAAATCGCAGGGGTAAAAAACTTACCCGCGTGATGGTTTTTACCATTATCAAAGAATTGGCCGAATTGGCAGGTATCACCAAAAACATCAGTCCTCACACATTCAGGCATTCGTTTGCCACCCACCTTATCGAAGGCGGTGCCGACCTTAGGGCAGTGCAAGAAATGCTGGGGCACGAGTCGATACTTACCACCGAAATTTACACCCATATCGACAGGGAATACCTGCGCGAAGCGATTATTCAATATCATCCGCGTTCTTAAAAAATGTTTTCGAAAACTGTGCATTGTAACCAATCCGATAATACTCAACAAAACAATAACCAAAGCAAATACAGCATTATTTACTATAGCCCACACATTGAGTTAAAATAATTTTTTGATGTTCGGTGAGATTCAGTGCTTTGGCAGCATTGTTGCGCGACACCATGCCAATTACCACAGTGGCAAGGCCTTCGGATGCACAGAACAGATACACATTCTGGCTCACAAAGCCCACATCGGTGGCAGCATAAAAGTTTTTGTCTTCTTTCGACATAAGTTTGCTCATACGTTTATAGTCGGCAACATAAACCAGCACAATGGGTGCATCTTTCACAAATCCCTGAACGCCCATTTTTGCTCTCACATCGTTACTGTGAATTGGCAGTAAACAATGTTTCACATGGTCGTAGAGGTAGGCGCCTTCGGTTGTTGCCACATACACATCAATTTCCTGATCGTTCATAGCAGTGGGAGCTGTGCGTTTACCCGAATCGGGGCGATTAATACCATTGGCAGCCCAAAGCAGGTTCGACAGGGTTTGCAACGACAAAGGCCGGTCGGAATAATTTCGTTGCGAGCATCTCTGATTGAAAACCGACATCAGGGGTTTTCCGCCACTTGTATCGGGGGCAGGCAACTGCACAACACCGGTTTCCTGGGCCATTACAATTGCAATAGAGCTAAACCAGATAATTAGGGCAAAAAGCAAAGATTTCGTTTGTTTCATAAAAGCTTTATTTTTTTTTAATTCATTCATTTGTAAGTACCACCAATTTCGGGAGGGCAAGTATGCGTAAAATTTTGGACTCGGGTTAAATTCATTTAAACAAAAACCGGCACAATTGGGGACAAATCAAACAATTGAACCGGTTTTCATTATACTCTCAAAATAATGCTACCTGATGAGCCTCACCATACCCGAAGCCTCGTGTTTAATACCTATAATGTCTTTAAACTCGGCATACCAGTAATACATAGCATTGGGCAGGTATGGGTCGCCTTCGTAGCGAGAACCACGAGTACCGTCCCAACTGTCGGCAGCACACGAATTACATGCAGCATCGGGTACATAGCGATTGGTTTCAAACACGCGCTGGCCCCATCTATCGTAAATTTGAATACGGAATGAATACGGATCTATCATACTTCCGCAAAGTCTGAAACAATCGTTCACACCATCACCATTGGGCGTAAATGCTTCGGGGGCATACAGGGTAACTTCGCCCACCACATACACGGTTCTCCACACAGTATCGGCACAACCGTGAATATTCTTTGCAATCAGTTTCACCTCAAATTCGCCCGTAGCCTCATAAAAATGCTGCGGATGGGTAATGTAAATGGTTGAATCGCCATCGCCATAATACCAGAAATAATAGCTTGCGCCCTCGCTGAAATTGGTAAACGAAATAAGCGGATTTGTGATAGAAGCCTCTTCGGGTTCCGCAATAAAACTGGCCGAAGGCACGGGGAATATCTCAATAAGATTGTTGCGAACCACAGTGTTTTCGCACCCATACTGATTGGTAACGGTTAAACTCACCGAATACACACCGGGATCGCGGAATACGTGATACGGATTCCGGATAGTAGCAAAACCTCCGTCGCCAAAGTTCCAGAAATAGGTTTGCCCCTCTACCTCGGCCGGTTCGTTGAAAGCCACTGCAGAACCGGCACATCCGTGTGTTCCGTCGAAACCAAAATTATTAGTAGGTGTAGGCATCACATAAATAGTTATTGAGTCGGTAACATTGGGCGATTCGCAGTCGTCGTCGAGAGTGATGTAGTAGGTAGTGGTAACAATTGGGAATACTTTGAACGGTGATGGCACAATGTTTCCGTTTTGCAAAGTAAGTGTATAGGGTCCTCCGTTTCCTCCTATTGAGTTCACATAAATTAAGGTTGAGTCGCCCACACACAGCGTATCGTGGTTGCAGGTGATGCTTTCGATTTGTAAATCGGGAAGCACATTTACCCGCACACTGCCACCAGCAGTGCAGCCATTTTCATCGGTAACGGTAAGCATATAATCGGTAGTTTGCAGCGGGCTTACATGAAACAAATGAACATTGTAGGCTAAGCCATCGCTAGACTGCCAGGCAAAGTTGGTATAACCGGTTCCTCCGGCCGACTGGGCACTCACTGTGGTTGTTCCGCCCTTACAAATGGTTCGGTCGGGAATAGTGGTAACCACCAATGCAGGAGGCGCAGTAATGGTCGAGCTCACTTCAACGCGACAATTATGAGCATCGGTAACCGTAACAATATAACTACCCGAGCCATTTTGCATAGTGGTTCCGGTAGAATTATCGGGCCATAAATAGGTGTAAGGCATGGTTCCACCCCAAGCCTGAACAGTGGCTGTTCCATCGTTGCTGTTTCCGCACTGGGCCGGAGTTGAAGTGGTAACCGCAGCCAATTGTGCCGGCTCGTTAATTATAAAATGAGTTTGAAAATTACAGCCAATGGCATCGGTTACCGTAAGCGTGTATAATCCGGCACACAAATCGTTGAATATATGCAACGGAGAATCCCACGAATAGCTGAATGGGGGAATTCCTCCTTCGATACTAATCTCGGCACGTCCGTCGCAATTCCCTTTGCACAACACATGCTCGAGTGCCATAGAATGCGTCATGGTAGGACTTACCACGATATTGAATTGCTGCACATCGGTTTGACAATTGTGGGCATCGGTAATATATACTTCGTATGTAACATCTTCGTGAGGCGTAATCAGTGAACTGGAAGGACCGGGAGAAAAGCCATTACCACTATTCCAATGGAACACATAAGGCTGTGTCCCTCCAATCTGTTGCGCAGAAATCATAATCGATGTGTTTTCGCAAATTGATAAACTGGGCGACACAGCAAGTTGCAGCAATCCCGGCTGTGTAATGTTAAACAATTCGAATAGCGAGCAACCATTGCTATCGGAAATGGTAACGGTATACATACCGGCAGCCATACCCGTATGGGTGCCTCCATTGTACATATCGTTCCACACATAATTATAGGGAGGAGTACCTCCACTTGCTGTAACCTGAGCCCATGCCGTTTGATTACCAAAGCAATCAACATTTTGATATGCAGTGTCGAACACAAGAGGTGTTGGTTCATCGATCACAAAAATATGACTGAACGAGCATCCGTTTTGGTCGGTAACAGTGATAATATATTGCCCCAAACACAAATTATTCATCATGTTGGTTGAACTGCCCCAGGCATAATTGTAGGGTGGCACACCACCTGTTACATCTACCTGAGCCCATCCGTTACACGACTGATAGCAGGGATCGTCGGAATAATCGAAAGTGTAGTCGAGCACAGGAGGGATGTAGATTTGAATTGTGGTGTCAACGGTAACATTAATTTCGGTAAGATACAAGCTAACATCGTGATATCCGGGTTCATCCCAACGCACCTGATAAGGGCCCCATCCTGCACCGCTAATAACAGTGCCTCCATCAAAATCCCAAACATAGGTACCCCATTCAAAGCCATCACCTGTGTAGGTTATCACTGCTGTGTCGCCGAAACACATGGTTGGTGTTACATAAAAATCGGGGGTGGGGATGTGAAAATAAGTAATATTGATATCATCGCTGCTCACACAATTGGGAGCCAAACTGGTTTCTGTCCATACATAAGTATAAGTACCAAATTCACTCACAGTTGCATTGGTGTTGGGGTTGGTTGGAGCCCCAATGGTAGCTGTTCCTGGTCCACTGCCATCAACATACGACCACACACCTGTATTTCCGGGAGGCATATCCACATTCAAGGGGGCGGTAAAGCCGGTAAATTCAAAATCATCGCCAAGGTCAACCACCGGTGGATCGATTACTGTAACAGTAGTGGTTGCATAAACGGTATCGCAAGGATAAATAATTGTTGCTGTATAGGTTGTTGTAAACAGTGGATTTACAGTAACAGTAGTAACATTGGTATGACCTGAACTCCAAATAATTTCAACTTCGCTGGTTTCGCCCGATTGATTCAATGTCAATTCGAGAGTTGCAGCATCGCCTACACATACCGGACCATTGTTGGTAATTGAAGGACTAATACTAAACTGATCGTGAATATAGATAGTTTGGGTTGAAGTACTGGTGCTGCATGGGCAACCATTGGTAAAAGTAAAGGTAATAGTCTCAACTCCTTCGGCAACATCATCAATAAAAGCATCGATATAATAGGTGTAAGTTTGCTGCCCTGCAGGGATTTCGAGGTTAGCAGGTATGGCTTGGTAGTCGACTCCTGGAGTGGCTGTTCCTCCAATTGTCATTTCAATAGGAACAGGTTGGTTTATATCTGTATTATCGGTCCTGGAGAACACCAGATAATTACTGCAACCTTCATAAAAATTAATGGCATTTCCCCATGCATTATAAGCCTGCATGGTATAACTTTCACCTGAAGTAAAACTACCTGCTTTCAGGAATACGGCCGAGTCGTAGGAACTGTCGCCACAATCGCCAACGGCCAGTTTGATATGATAGGTGGCACATTGCACCACATTGGCTGTGGCGGTAAGGGTAACAGTATATCCATCGTATTCGAGATGCACTCCGCCGGTATTGTTAACATAATACTGGCTGTTTGTTGTAGCGTTAACATTGTCGATAGTTACAGGGATGCTGGTGCCCGGCACCAAAGCAATATTCACATTATTGTAGTTCCCTCCTCCCGGATTGGGCCCCGACAAGAAGAATGCAAACACATCATTAAAACTGGAGTTTACAAATTCAGGATATTCTTCGGAACCGAATACATATTGAAACTCAAGGGTATTTGACGCCGGAATAAAATCAAACTGCAAAACCGTTGCATCGTTGATTGTGTAACCCGGCATCAAGGCCTGTAATTGAGGGTCGGATCCACTGCTGTTAATGGTTGAAGTACTACCTGACGAATTGGGTCCCGGGGCATCGTGTACGTTACCGGTACTCATAATAATACCTTCTGCAAAATCGAGGCCGGGAAGTCCGTTGGTAAAGTATCCGATAGCATTGGCACCACCCTGAAATGTAACATTCATGGCTTGCAGACATCCGGTAATTAACACATCGGTAACAAGCTGAGAAACAGTATAAGTGGTGGTGTTAATTGTAATTTTGGGAGCACTAACATAATCGGTCATTTCATAAATGTTAACGTCCACCTGATTCTGCTCATTGTTTTCAATAATCCACATGCGAACAAGCACTTCCTGATTTTCTACATCATCGAAAGGGTAAATGTAAATTGCGCCTTGGTTGGTTCTAAAAAAATCGCATCTGATTTCTTCGAAAATGCCATCATTCATACTATAAGCTGCCAATCCGAAAACCATATCGGCAGCAAACCGGAAGTCGACGGCAGCAGAACCCGATTCGGGAACAATAAATTTAAGATAATAATTGTTGTTGAAATAATACCGTTCGCACGATGGTATCGAGAATTCATTAGATATCCCTGAAGCCAATTGTAATGTTTGATAATCATTTTCAAATGACAAGTCCATTAAGCTTGGCTCATTGTAGTTTCTGCTAAGTAGCTGAGAAAACGACATTTGCGCAAATAGCAGTAGCAATACTATAAATCCGATTCTCATATTATAATCATTTTATTAAAAATTCTCTATAATGACGCATAAAACACCTATTCGTTGCTTTTTAATAGGGTAAAGATATATATTTTTTTCAATTAAAATAAGCCAACCAATAAAACGAATAAGCTGGTAGCACAAAACCATTGTTATTTTGCTTAATCACACGACCAAGCATATCATGATGTTGCAGCAATTCAGTGCAATAATCGATGTTAACTTCGGCACTGCTAAGATTGTGAACAAAAAGAATTCGGCTGTGTTCATTATATCTTTCGTATGACAAAACATTACCGTTACTGTTTATAAATCGGATTGAACCATTTACAAAAAGCTTGTTGGCGTGCCTTAACATTAACATATTTCTCAAACTATCGAAAATCTGTTTTTCGGAAGAGGATGACTGCTTCAGTTTATGCTCAACAACAGGCCAGTCGATAGGTCCTCTCACCAGATTACGGCTATCACGATATCCCGTAGCAATGCTGCGTTGTTCAAAATAATCGTTGTCGTTTTGTCGGCCAAATTCATCGCCATAATATATCAGTGGAACACCGGGCAAGCTGAGCATAATGCTAAACGCCATAACGATGAGTTGAGTATCGCCGTTGAGCAGATTCGACAACCGGGCCGATATACCCTGCCCAAGTCTGAAATCCCACTCGGGACGACGGCAATAATAATTGTGCAGCAATAAGCGGTCTTCTTCATTCACATACACTTTTTCGAGACTCAATTCATCGTGAACTCGTAAAAAAATAAACCATACACAATCGTCGGGTAACCGAGGAGTGTTTTCGACATCAAGAATATTTACTACATGTTGTGCTTCGCCGGTAGCCAACGATTTGAATATTTGTGGCATCAGCGGAAAGTGATATCCCGCATGGCACTCGTCGCCGTTTCCCATGTACTTTACCACTTCTTTTGGAGACTGACAAGCCTCGGCCAATAACAGTGTTGCAGGCGACACAGCATCGATTGCAGCCCTGAAGAACTTCACTATAGCATGTGTTTCGCGAAGGTTTTCGCAATCGGTCCCTTCGGTTTTCCATAGATATGGGATGGCATCGAGACGAAACCCATCGATTCCGCGCTGAACCCAATACCAAAGAATTTTGACCATTTCGCACAGTACCTTGGGATTTTTGTAATTCAAATCGGGTTGAAATTCAAAAAAACGATGAAAGTAGAAGCTGTCGCCACAAGGCTCCCAATTACTATGACACATGCCTTCGAACAATAAACGGCACGAACTGTATTCCGATGCATCCTTACTCCAGATATAATAATTGCGGTAGCTGTTATTTTCTGATTTTGATGCTTCCGTAAACCAATAGTGTTGATTAGATGTATGATTCACTGGCACATCAAAAATGATTCTGATACCGCGACTATGTGCCTCAACAATAAAATTATCGAAATCGTTGAAGCTATTTTCGATTGAAACCAGTTCATGCCTTATTTTTCGATAATCAGACACATCGAAGCCGCCATCTTTCATAGGCGATTCCAGCACAGGCAGCAACCACAAGCAATTCACTCCCAAATTTTCGAAGTAGGCCAGTTTTTCGATTAGTCCAGCTATGGTGCCGGCAAAAAAATCTACATATAAAGCATATACCACAGCCTGTTTGTACCAGCCGTGTTCACAACCGTAGCGTATGCTGTTGCAATGCTTTTGCAAGTATGGAATATCATAAATCAACTCATCAAAAATCGCCACAGAAGTGTGTCCATACAATTCAAGCCACAGTTTACGCATCGATGTTACATGTGTGTTCGATTCGGCACGCATATTGATATTTTTTAGTAAAAATAGTGAATATTAACCAAGAATTGAGTTTTTTGGCTATCAATAGAAAATATTGTCAAATTGAAAACGTTATTTATACAAGCATAAAACAAACACAGGTTATGAAAATCGTTTTTCTATCGTGTTGCCTAATGGCGGCAATGTACACATCAATAGTTGCACAAACCGGTTCGATGTTAAGTGCAGCAGATGCCGAGGCTACAGTTCGCGAGCATAATGTAAGCCGCAGCGAAGTGGGTGTTCCCCAGTTAAAATGGTCGAACTCTTTGGCAAAAGAATCGCAGGCCTGGGCAGAGGCTCTGGTGGGCATGAACTGTGCTTTTGAGCACAGCGACACCGAAAACGGAGAAAACATTTACTATCGCTACGGAGAAGGGCCTGTTACCGAAGCCGTGAAATCGTGGGCCGATGAAAAATCGCTGTACAAAGGAGGTAAGTACACAATGAACAGCAGTGCATATGGTCATTACACCCAAATTGTGTGGCGCGATACACGAGAGGTTGGTTGTGGCATGGCCAGCTGCCCGAATGGGCGACAGATTTGGGTATGTCAGTATTATCCGGCCGGCAACTGGGTGGGTGAATTCCCCTATTGATTTTCGAGTAATCTGATTGCCAGATAGGCCATTGTTGCTGCACTATGCAACAGTGCCGAATCGTGATGGTCGAAATCGGGGTTGTGCAAATTGGTTATACCCTTGTTGTCGGCTGCAATTCCCATACGATAAAACACTGCGGGAACCTCTTGAGCATAGTAAGCAAAATCTTCGGCAGTAAGACGATAAGGTAGTAAAACCACTGAATTTCCACCTCCTATCTCACTCGCAAACCGCATAAGTAAATGTGTAGTTTCGGCATGATTTATCAGTGCCGGATAGCCGTCGACAATGTTCAGAGATGGTTCACACGAATGAAGCGAGGCTATTGTTGTACTCATATGGGCTAGCATGTCTTTGGCCGATTGACGAAGTTTTTCATCGAAACAACGAAGTGTGCCTTCGGCTCTTACCGTACCAGGGATAATGTTTGTGGCACCCTTTGCCTCGAGCAAACCAAAACGAAGCAAGGCCGGCATATCTGAGTTCCTTGCCAACTTCGAGAATTCATCTTGCACAGTTGTAACAAATTGAGCGAGTGCCAACACAGTATTATTTGTAACATCTGGAGTTGCAGCATGTCCTCCCCTACCCGAAAACTGAATATAAATTTCGTCGGTAGAAGCCATGTATGCTCCCGGACAGAATCCGAAACTGCCTACGGGCAGTCCGGGTTCTACATGTTGACCAAGCACAGCAAATGGTTTATAGGTACTGAGCAATCCATTTTTTATCAGCAAACGGGCACCCCCCGGTAACTTTTCTTCGGCAGGCTGAAATATTAATAACACATTGCCGGTAAGCAGGTGCCGATGTTTCATAAGAATTGCAGCCGTGCCCAATAGCGATGCGGTATGAATATCGTGACCACAAGCATGCATTATTCCATCATTCTGTGAGCACACTTCATGACCGGGATTTTCAGTTATGGGTAATGCATCGATATCGGCTCTTAAAGCCAGTGTAGCGTTCTTACTGCCGACACTTGCACCGGCTTCGATAAGTGCCACAACCGAATTGGGAGCAAACGTGTCAAGCGTATGTAGCCCCATTTCGCGTAGTGTTTTATGGATAAATGCAGCCGTTTGCACTTCGCAAAACGAAAGCTCGGGGTTTTGGTGCAAATGGCGTTGCCAGGCAACTAGATTGCTATAAATGGAATTGGCTGTGCTGTTAATCAGTTCAATCATACCGCGTTATGTTGAATTACTTACCGAAAAGCATTTTGATGCCTACCAAAATAATAAAAATGCTGAAGATTTTTCGCATGGTATCGGCAGGGAGATTTACCGCCCATTTTGAACCGAAATAGCTCCCCACCGTAAAAGTTATCGCCAGAATTATTGCAAATTTCCAGTTTACATATCCGGCTCGTGCATAATTAATCACTGCAAAAATACCAATAGGTAGTAATAGAAAAGCCAGACTGGTTCCTTGTGCATTGTGTTGCGAAAAACCAAAAATATAAATCAGCACCGGTATTACCACAATGCCTCCTCCCACTCCCAGCACTCCTCCAGCCAAGCCGGCAATAAAACCGGCTAATATCAATAATGCAATTGTTGATAGCTCCATAACTTAGAAATCGAGATTTAACGAAAGATAAAAAACGCCGGGCAGCAAGGTATTATTTTCGATACCCCATGCCCAGTCGGCACGAACAAAATATCCGAACAATTTACTACGTATGCCGAAGCCATAGCCGGCAACAATCGGATAATTGTTGTTATCGATAATTACAGTTACCGGATATTGATTGTACACATCTTTGTCGAAGGCATTGTCACCGCTAAAAGGGTCCCATCCGCTCCAGGCGCTTCCCAAATCGAAGAAACCGATTAACTGTAAATTTTCGAGGAAGGCAGAATTCAACGGACGATTCAAGATATATGACACAACAGGCCATCGCAGTTCGGCATTAACAACCGCAAAATTGCTCCCATTTCTGATATTCTGCGAAAAACCACGCATATTGGTGGCTACTGCCTGATACACATAATTGGCATCAGGGTCGATTCGTACCGTGTTGTCGAATGTGGGTGTATTTGAGGAGAAGTTAATCCAGTTGTCGATACCTCCCAGATAGTATATCAACTTACTTCGGCCAAAAGATCCGCTGGCCGCAACACGGGCGGCTACAATTAAATTACGGTGAATGGGTAGATAATACCTGAAATCGCCGCCAAACACCACCAAATCCGACTGTTTTCTGTCGATTTGCCGGTAATATTCGCCAAAAAATTTAAAGCGAGAGCCATAATAAATATTCAACTGCTTCTGACGCGTATTATCGAAAATATATTCTCCCTTACCACCAAGCCAATAATTGTATTGAGGTGTTGATGTAAGGCTTGTGTAATCGAGCGACAACAGTGTTTGTCTGTCGGTACGTGTGCTTAGGGTAAATTGCATTGCCGAAACCTGATTGAACGGATAGCGTGTAATATACATCAGCTCGTGTGTATGCGATTTCATCAGGTTGTATCCATCAGAAGTGTTGAGTACCAAACGATGAAACACATATTGTCTGTTCCACCGTCGTTTTAAATCTTCGAAGCTAATGAGATATTCGTTGCTGTCGAAATTGCCCGAAAATCGCACTCCTCCAGTAATACGATAATCTTCGAAAAGATCTTTGGCTCCAAGCTTGAACAAAATATTGAAACCCGGATTAAAATAAAACGCACTGCCGGTGAACGGCTGGTACGATGAACTAAGAAAACCAAAGTCGATTTGATTGACCACATAGTTGGTATAGAATGTGGTAAAATATTTGTTCCTCCTTTTTTCGTAAGGGAATCCCAAACTGTCGAATTCGCTCACTTCAATATCTTTCTGTTTTAGTGCTTCCGTTGAAAACACATAATTGTTGATGTCGACCCTGTCTGATTCCGGTTCAATCGGCTCTACCACATCAAATTTGGGTTTTTCAGGTATTTTCTGATTCAAACTTTCGAGTTGAACCTTGCGAAAACGGGTATTGTTATTGTTCTTTTCAGTGCCGACATTTCTATAATCGTTCAGCATAATATGCCAGCGTTTATTCAAAAAAAGCACTTCCGCTGCAATATCGGCATTGCGAGCTGCATCAAAATATGCAATATTTCTATTGTAGTTGGTCTGTGCTGCACTTCGCGTAAAGTACCGATAATGAGTAATGGTATCGATATAACTTATTGCACTGTCGAAGTTGGCTTTGTATCGGTTAACTACACCATTTTCGTTAGAAAGATAGTAGAATTCATTTTTCTGTCCCCCCATGGGCAATGTTTCGTCGGTATGAGGCGTATTGGTTACCCGAAGCAGTATGTTGTTTTTACCTTCGGCATCCATCACAAATACATCGCGAAACTGTTGGGTAGCAATATCGAAGTCTTTTCCTGTAAGCAATGTATCGGTAGCTCGGTTGCTACAAAAAATGATTTGTTTCGAATTGTTAATATATCGTGGGTTATAATCATCGGCAATGTCGGCAGTAAGATTCATCAGGGTATTTGCCAAAATATTAAACACAAATATATCGCTCATTCCGTTCACATGTCCTGCCATAAGCAATTTGAGTCCATCGCCAGAATAATCAATAGACAATACCTTGCTTACGCCCGCTATTTCGCGTTCCTGAGTTTGTCGTGTTTCCAGGTTATAGGCACAATAGAATATCTTGCCGTGCTTCTCGATAACATAACCCAACAACTTCCCACTGGGATGCCAGCTCAGAACCGGGTAAGAATAATCGACAATTTGTTCGAGTTTATGTTCTGCAACAAGGAGTTTTTTACGTTTATTACGATTGATATCGTAAATATATATTTTGTATTTGCCCAGGTTTTTAATGGCATAGGCAACTTTGGTTCCGTTGTTACTCACCACGGCTTGCTGTGTCTGCCAATTACGGTGCCTCCCTTGCACAATATTTGTTCCTGCAGCATTTACGGTAGTTTGCTCGTGAGGCTTATACAGGTTTTCGAAATAACCCAACCAGTCGTACGATAACATTTTGAGCCCTGAACCCAAGACATACTGGAAGCCGTTTTCCACATTTTTGGTAACCCTTGTAAGGTATATTATTGTTGATATCACTTGTTCTCCGTATGTACTCGCCACATAATACCAAATAGAATGCCCTGCATACAAGGCTTCATCGCCCGTTAAATGGTTGAATTGCTCGAACCTGCCCGATAAAATACCATCGCGCACCCTATTGTCGATTTCATAATTCCAACGTTCCGAGCAATACGAAATGAGACCGTAGAAAAACCAGTCGGGCAGAGCAATCAGGGTATTGTTGGCAATTTTATTGGTTAACCCCACACCATAAAGCATTTCGTTGAGCACTACTTCGGCAATGGCTGCCCGCACCTGCTTCTCCAGCTGCTTTCGGTCGGCTTCTACATACAAAAAAACAATGTTATCAACAATGCGTGTTACCCCGCCAATGTTATAGGCTTCGTCGCCGGTGTTCAACCCAATATTACTTTGCCTGAAATCGGAAAGCCTGTTGTAGATAACAAAAATAAGACGTTGCTCAATTTTATGGTCGAAAAATCTTTCTATTTCGGGTATAGCTTTATTCGCCATATATGCCACCTGAAGTGCATTTTCGTTTCCGCCCAAATAAAAATAGGTATCGAATTGCTTATACCTGTAATACAGCCATTCGAACTCGGTATATTGAACCCTGTTTTTTCCAAAATTCATCTGATGACCATTGTAAAACTGAGCACTCAACAGGCAGGGCATGCTTAGCAGAAGAATTGCCAGCATACATTTCACCGGTTTAAAAATGAGGCCCAATCTAAGCATCATAATGTGTGTTTTATCAATTGTTTTTAACTTTGCAAAATAGCAATTTATTACGCACATCACAAAATAATAACATGTTTCCCAAATATATTATTTCAGGAGGACAAACAGGAGCCGACAGGGCAGCCCTCGATTTTGCACTTTCGCACAACATTGGCTGTGGGGGATACTGCCCTAAAGGAAGGTATGCCGAAGACGGACGAATCGACAAGAAATATCCGCTGAAAGAAACTGCAGGAACTTACTATCAGGAACGCACACGGCTCAACGTAAGTGAATCAGACGGAACCTTAATATTTATTTGCGGTGGTATTCTCGGCAAAGGCACTCACTATACCAGAAGCACCTGTATTCAAATGAACAAACCTTTTTTGGTTATTGATTTATTTAACGACGCAGGCAACAATATCGAACAATGCAGGCAATGGATTCAACAAGAGAGTATCGAAGTTATAAACATTGCCGGAAACAGAGAAAGTACCTCACTGGGAATTTACAGGTTGTGTTCTTCGTTTTTATCGGATCTGTTTGCCGGATACCCAATACACCGTTTGTCGGAATTTGATGCATGATACATTGCAAATAAAAACCTGGTTTACACTGTTACCCATTGAATATTGAATTTACGGTTGCATATAAATGAGATAAAATACATAGCTTCAATAATTATTATTAATTTTGTAGGTTTATTACATTTAAATTCAATATTTCATGGCATTATCGGGATTTCTAACCAAACTATTCGGGTCGAAAGCAGAACGCGATCTCAAAGAAATTCAACCTGTAGTTGACAGCATACTTGATGTTGAACCGGAAATCGCTAAACTCAATAACGATGAGCTTAGGGAGCGTACCTTTTCTATCCGCAAACAAATTCAGGAACACATTAAAAGTGAGCAGGCACAAATTGCAGCGCTAAAAGAAAAGGTTGAAACCCTCGAGATAGATGAGAGGGAAGAAGTATTTGAAGAAATTGATAAAGTTGAAAAAATAATCACCGATAAAATTGAGGAAGTGCTTTTCGAGGTCTTGCCACAAGTTTTTTGCATTGTAAAAGAAACTGCCCGCAGGTTTACCGAAAATGAATTCGTAAAAGCCCGTGCGCTTGATTACGACCGACAATTGGCCACCTCCGTCGATTTTGTTAATATTGAAGGCGACACCGCTATTTGGAACAACTCCTGGATAGCCGGCGGAAACCTTACCAAGTGGGAAATGATACATTACGACGTGCAATTGTTTGGTGGCGTGGTGCTGCATCGTGGAGCCATTGCCGAAATGGCCACCGGTGAAGGAAAAACCCTGGTAGCTACCCTACCCGTTTTCTTAAACGCCTTGCCCGGACGCGGTGTTCATGTGGTTACCGTGAACGACTATCTGGCCAAGCGCGATGCCGAGTGGATGGGACCTATTTTTCAGTTCCATGGGTTAAGCATCGACTGCATCGACAAACACGAACCCAACAGCGAATCGCGCCGTCAAGCCTATTTAAGCGATATTACTTATGGCACCAACAACGAATTTGGATTCGATTATTTGCGCGACAACATGGCCATCAGCATGAGCGATTTGGTGCAGCGCGGCCATAATTACGCCATTGTCGATGAGGTCGATTCGGTATTAATTGACGATGCACGTACTCCTCTCATTATTTCGGGGCCAACACCACGCGGCAACGATCAGTTGTTCGAAAGTTTCAAAGGACAGGTATTCAAACTGTACTCAACGCAGCGTGACCTGGTTAACCAAATATTGGTTGATGCCAAACGACTAATTAAAGAAGGAGATAAAGAAAAAGGCGGCTATAAGCTGTTGCAGGCATACAAAGGTCTTCCGAAAAACAAGCCACTTATTAAATTCCTCAGCGAAGAAGGGATGAGAGTGCTGCTTCAGAAAACCGAGAACTTTTACATGCAAGACAACTCGAAACATATGCACAAAGTTACAGAAGAGTTGTTTTTTATAATCGACGAAAAGCAGAACACCATTGAACTTACCGATAAAGGCATCGATTTGTTGTCGCAAAGCAACGAAGACTCGTCATTTTTTATTTTGCCCGACATTGGTTCCGAAATTGCCAGTATCGAGAAATCGGGATTGAACGACAACGATAAACTCACACGAAAAGACGAAATGCTTCGCGATTACGCAATAAAATCGGAAAGGGTCCACACAGTAAATCAACTACTGAAGGCATACACACTATTCGAAAAAGATGTGGAATATGTGGTTATCGACAATAAAGTAAAAATTGTTGATGAGCAAACCGGACGTATTATGGAAGGTCGCCGCTATTCCGACGGATTGCATCAGGCTATAGAAGCCAAAGAGAACGTAAAGGTGGAAGCTGCCACACAAACCTATGCCACCATTACACTGCAGAATTACTTTAGAATGTACAACAAACTGGCCGGTATGACAGGGACTGCCGAAACCGAAGCCGGTGAACTATGGGACATATACAAACTTGATGTGGTGGTGATTCCAACCAATCGACCCATTACACGTAAAGACTATGAAGATTTGGTTTATAAAACCAAACGCGAAAAATACAATGCAGTAATTGGCGAAATTGCCGATCTCACACGAGCCGGAAGACCGGTGCTGGTAGGTACTACTTCAGTTGAAATATCGGAGTTATTGTCGCGTATGCTCAAGCTGAAAGGCATACATCACAACGTATTGAATGCAAAACTGCATAAAAGGGAAGCCGACATTGTGGCCGAAGCCGGTTGGTCGAAAACAGTTACTATTGCTACCAATATGGCAGGTCGTGGTACCGACATCAAGCTAAGCAAAGAGGTAAAAGAAGCGGGTGGATTAGCAATTATTGGCACCGAAAGACATGAATCGCGGCGCGTCGACCGACAGTTACGTGGTCGTGCCGGACGACAGGGAGACCCGGGCTCATCACAATTTTTCGTTTCTCTCGAAGACGACCTCATGCGGCTGTTCGGGTCTGAACGAATTGCAGGTCTCATGGACAGAATGGGACTCAAAGAAGGTGAAGTAATTCAGCACTCGATGATATCTAAATCGATTGAAAGGGCACAAAAAAAGGTAGAAGAAAATAACTTTGGTATTCGTAAGCGATTGCTCGAATACGACGATGTGATGAACTCGCAACGTACTGTAATTTATAAGAAACGACGCAATGCTCTCGATGGAGAACGATTGAGTGTTGATATATCGAATATGATGTACGACCTGTGCGTGAGCCTTACCGAAACACTGCACGAAAATGGCGATTACGAAGAATTTAAGTTCGAACTGTTGCGCTTCTTATCGATTGATGCTCCTGTTACTGAAAGAGAATTTGGTAATTTGGGCGTACAAGAGCTTATCGAAAAGGTGTATACACGAGTTCTCGATACTCACAAACGTAAATCGAAAGCCATTGCCGATCAGGCATATCCTGTAATTAAAAGCGTATTCGAAACTCAAGGCGACCGATATCACAATATTATTGTTCCGGTTACCGATGGCAACAACACATATAAAGTTGTGGTTAACCTCGAAAAAGCCTACAATACCGTTGGAAAAGAAATAGTTACTGCCTACGAAAAAACAGTGGTGTTAAGCACTATTGATGATTCCTGGAAAGAGCATCTACGCGAAATGGACGATTTACGTCAATCGGTGCAGGCGGCTTCTTATGAACAAAAAGACCCTCTATTGATTTACAAACTTGAATCGTACAACCTGTTTAAAGCGCTTATCGATAAAATCAACAAATCGGTTCTTTCTACCTTGATGAAAGGGCATATCCCTATGCAAGAAGGCGACGAAGTAGCCGAAGCACGACAGCAGAGACGCCTCGACACCAGTAGAATGACCACCGGCAGAGCCGATCCGGGATACAACGACCCAAGCAAAGGAAAAGCGTCGAACCAACCGGTAAAAGTGGAGAAAAAAGTGGGAAGAAACGACCCCTGCCCTTGTGGTAGCGGCAAAAAATTCAAACATTGTCACGGTACCAATGCAGTGTAACATGAAGCATTTGTTTAGTTTTTATTATATTTGCATTTGAAATCAACTGATAACCAAGCATTTCGACTTATGAAAAAAATACTGGCAACTATTCTATTCAGCCTTGCCCTGCAAGCGACGCTGTTTTCGCAAACCGACTTAAAAGATTCGGTTGCAGTGTATATTGATACAACTCAGGTTATCATTCCTATTAAAATTGGAATCGATTCTATCGCTGCAGTATCCGATACAAGTTCCACATTGATTGTTGCCGAGAATCAGGAAGCATTTCTTGCATACAACGATGGTGTTGAACTGTTTCGTAATGGCGATTTTCAAACAGCTGCCTATAAGTTTACAATAGCCATACAGTTTAATCCATCTTTCGAAAAAGCGTATTTCAACCGGGGAAGTTCTTACCTTCAACAACAGGAATTAGATCTGGCTTACAACGACTTCGATTCGTGCCGTATTCTTTATCCCGACAAAGCCAGTGTTTATTATTATTTGGGATATATCAGCTTTTACCAACAAAAACCCGAAAAGGCAGAGGAATATTTCAACACGGCGATAGCCAAAGGCTTTATCGATGCAAATTTGTACTACCTCAAAGGCATTCTCGAATTCAACAAAAACAACTTCACTGCAGCTATCGAAAATTTCGACAACAGTATTGCAAACGACGATAAGAACTTTTTAGCATACCACGACAGGGGTTCTGCATTCCGCATGTCCGATAAACCTGAGGAGGCCATTGCCGATTACACAAAATCGCTTGAAATCAACCCTAAGATGCATCAGGCTTATAACAACCGAGGCTCGGTGTATCGCAAACAAAAGCAATACGACAAAGCCATCGACGACTATAATGAGGCCATAAAATTAAAAGAGAATTATTATATTGCCTACAATAACAGGGGAATTGCCAAATACGAAACGGGCAAATACAAAGAAGCCGTTGAGGACTTCGACGACGCCATTCGCTATAAGAAAGATTATGCCTATGCATATAACAATAAGGGCTTGGCATTGTATCGGCTGATGAAATACGACGATGCTGTTGATGCTTTTTCAAAAGCCATTGCAATAAACCCGAACTATGGACACGCCTATTTGCACCGTGGCAGTTCATACGAAATGCAGCGAAAATTTACTGAATCGTGCCAGGACTGGATGATGGCTCTTAAACTGGGAGTTGAAGAAGCCAAAGAATATACGGTAATTTGTAACGAATAAACCAAAGCATCATGAATATAAGAATAATTATAGTTATAATGCTGTTTACCATAGCGGCATTTCATTCACGCGCCCAAGAGAATGTAGAAATCGTAAAAAAAGAGTTTCAAACCGGGAAAGATGGTTTTAAGGATGCATGGGATGCCATAAAACAAGCCGACAAATTGTATGCCTTCGGCGAAGGGGGCTATCGGAACGCCCTCTATCTATATCTGTTTGCATATCAGTATAACAAGAAAAACGCCGAGTTGAATTATAAAATCGGAGTTTGCTACCTTCATTCCATCGAAAAGACAAAAGCCGTGGAGCATTTGAAAGATGCAGCCATACTAAAACCCAATGTAGCTAAAGACATCGACTTCTTTTTAGGCAGGGCATATCATTTGAGTTATCAGTTCGACACTGCCATCTATTACCTCGAAAAATTCAAGACAAAGGCTGCTGCCGCAGGAATGAATATTGCCGACAAGGATATTAACAAGCGAATTGAAGAATGCAAATGGGCAAAACAATATGTGGCCAATCCGGTAAGAGTATTTATCGACAATGTTGGCTCTAGTATTAATTCAGCCTATCCCGACTATGCTCCGGTAATTACTGCCGACGAGTCGATGATGGTGTTTTGCTCGAGGAGGCCGGGAGGAGTAGGTGACGAAGTTGACCCGAACGACCTGCAGTATTACGAAGACTTGTATATCTCATATTACGATAAAAAGCGCGGCTGGAGTCCGGCTGCTAACATGAAATCGCTCAACACCGAGTTCCACGACGCTTCTGTGGGCATATCGCCCGACGGACAGTTGCTGTTTACGTATAAAGGTGTACCCGACGGAACCTTGTATCAGAGTAAGCTGGTTGGCAGCACCTGGGGAAAACCTAAAGAATTGCCAAAAACCATTAACACCAAATACGATGAATCGGATGCCAGTTTAACCTACAACAACAAGCAACTGTATTTTGTAAGCAACAGGCCCGAAGATGCATTTAAGTTTCCAAGTTTTGGAGGCAAAGACATCTTTATTTCAGAGCTCGACAAAAAAGGCGACTGGGGTCCGGCTAAAAACATTGGAGGAGTTATTAACACCCAATACGATGAACGTGGAGCCTTTATGCACCCCGATGGCAGAACCATGTATTTCAGTTCTCAGGGGCACAGTTCCATGGGAGGATTCGACATATTCTATTCCGAAAAAGACAGTTTAGGAAACTGGGGGCCACCTGTCAATCTTGGCTATCCTGTAAACACACCCGACGATGACGTGTTTTTTGTTGCTGCCGGAAATGCTCGTTACGGATACTACAGTTCGGCTCGCGAAGGAGGATTGGGGTTTCAGGATATTTACAAAATTACATTTCTGGGTCCCGAAAAATTAATGGTGTGTGGTTCCGAAGACAATCTGCTGGCAAGCAGCGAAGTTACAGTTCAACAGAAAGTTGAAGTAAGCCAAACCGTTCAGGTTCGAAAGGTAAGATTAACTATATTGAAGGGTACTATAACCGATTATATTTCGGAGGAGCCGGTAGAAGCTGAAATAGAAATAGTTGATAACGAAAAAGACGAAGTTATATCGGTTATGTCGTCAAATAGCCTTACCGGTAAGTATTTAGTAAGTCTGCCTTCGGGTAAGAACTATGGTATTGCAGTAAAAGCACCCGACTATTTGTTCTACAGCGAAAACATCGACATACCTGAATCGCAAGACTATCAGGAAGTGACCAAAGACATCGTATTAAGTAAAGTGTCGGTTGGCTCAAAAATTATTCTGAAAAATATTTTCTTCGACTACGACAAAGCAAGCCTGCGTTCCGAATCAATGCCTGAATTGAACCGTTTGGTTACCTTGCTCAATGCGTATCCCAAAATGCGTATCGAAATCGGTGGGCACACCGATAGTCACGGAAGCCTGCAATACAACACCAAGCTATCGAACGACAGGGCCAAATCGGTGGTCGACTTCCTTATCGAAAAAGGAATTAAAGCCGACAGACTCGAATATAAAGGATATGCCTTCACTGAACCTATTGCAACCAACGACACCGACGAAGGACGTCAGCAAAACCGAAGGGTTGAATTCAAAGTGCTGAGTATAAAATAAACGCTGCAAAAAGCTTATTCACCAATCAATTGTGAATAACTCGTAATAATACTTTCTTGCAGTTTCAGAGAAAATCATGAAATTTGTCTCTTGGCATAATTTTTATGTCATGCTAAACCAAAAGCTGCAAATGGCAAACAAATTACAACACAACCATAGCTTTATGAATGTATCGTTGATAAAAAAAACCTGGTCGCTTATCATTATTTTGATATTAGGTGCTAATGTAATGGCACAGAAAGACGTAAAGTTTAAAAGCAATAATTTTCCGAAAGACCCCAAGGGTTTTCAAAAGGCAATGTCGAACCTGAAAACCGGAGATAATCTGGTGAACGACAAGCGCAATTTTAGAGAGGCATTAAACTATTACTTACCGGCACACGATTTTAACCCGAATAATGCCGAATTGAACTTCAAAATCGGGGTGTGCTATTTTTATTCGGAAAAAAAACATCTTTGCCTTCCCTACCTCGAAAAAGCTTATGAACTCGATCCAAAAGTCAATAAGGATATTTGCTATTTTTTGGGGCGCGGATGCCACATTAATTACGAATTCGACAAGGCAATTCAATTCTTTGAATTGTTTAAAAACCAAAGGGGCGTCAATTCCGAGTACCTGAAAAGCACTCCCCGTCATATTGAAGAATGCCTGAATGGTAAAGTTTTGGTGCAAGACACATTGTTTGTAGATATATTAAATCTGGGGGCCAACATCAACACCGAATATTCGGAATATAACCCGTTGATTACTGCCGACGGTGAAGAACTTATTTTTATTAGCCGCCGCAAAGGTACAACAGGCAATAAAGTGGATACTAACGACGGAATGTTCAACGAAGACGTTTACACTACAAGCCTTGTTGATGGCAAGTGGACCGTAGCGCGCAATATTGGCAAGCCTATTAACACGCCCCGACACGATGCGGTGCTGGGTCTTTCTCCTGATGGACAGCAATTGCTGGTTTATCTCGATATCAACGAGGGCGACATTGGAGTTTCGTACCTCTCGGGTACAAGATGGACAAAACCGGTTCCTCTGGGGCAAAATATCAATTCACAGTTTCATGAATCGAAAGCTTGCTTGTCGCCTGATGGAAAAACCCTATACTTTATCAGCAACAATCCGAAAAATTCTTTAGGAGGACGCGACATATTTGTATCGAAGGCCGATAAAGACGGCGACTGGAGCCCTGCCGAAAACATCGGCAAAACTATTAATACGAAATATAATGAGGAAGGTGTTTTTATGCACCCCGACGGTAGAACATTATACTTCAGTTCTCAGGGGCATAACTCGATGGGTGGCTACGACATATTTAAAACTGTAATGGACAGTACCGGAGAATGGACAACGCCTGTAAATGTTGGGTTCCCCATTAACACACCCGGCGATGATGTTTTTTACACAGTATGCGCCAGCGGCAAGAAAGCGTATTTTGCTTCTTACCGCGAAGACGGATATGGCATGTACGATATCTACGAAATCAGGTTTAAAGAGAAAACTACCGAGAATATTGCTGATATAAAAACCGAGAAAGTGCTGGTAACCATTCTTAAAGGAACAGTGAAAGACTCGAAAACTCATGTACCCATTGAAGCAAAAATCGAGATAATTGATAACGTAAAAAACGAGGTTATCGCCACCTTTAACAGTAACAGTGCTACCGGAAGATATTTGGTATCGCTGCCCTCGGGTCGCAACTACGGTATTAACGTAAATCACAATGCATACCTGTTTCACTCTGAAAATTTCGACATTGCCGACACCACCGATTATCAGGAAATAGTGAAAGACATATATCTTCAGAAAATTGAAGTAGGAACCAAGGTGGTACTTCGCAATATTTTCTTCGACTACAACAAGGCTACCCTCAGGGCAGAGTCGACTGCAGAACTCGACAAGCTGGTTGGCGTGCTTAAGAAAGAGTCGATGTTGCGAATCGAAATATCGGGCCACACCGATAATATTGGGAACTACGAATACAACAAAAAGCTTTCGGAAGACCGTGCCAAGTCAGTGGTTGATTATCTCGTAAAACAAGGCATCGATAAAACACGTCTCGAATATGCCGGATATGCTTTCGACCAGCCCATTTCTGATAACGATTCCGAAGAAGGTCGACAATTAAACCGCAGGGTTGAGTTTAAGGTACTGAGCCACTAAATAAACCTATAGCTTGTTAACTGTTAATATTTGTTAAAGCTTTACTCCGGCGCATATAAACTGACGCAAAATGAGTAATTTGCAAAAAATTTTATTCATGCGTTCGCTCCAGGTTGTAACCGAAAACTTTAGAATTGCATTGGTTTCGATGCGATCGAACGTGCTCAGAACTATCCTCACTATTCTGATTATAGCAATTGGTATCATGGCTCTTGTGGGAATACTCACTGCCGTTGATGCAATTAAGAATACTATCAGTAGCGAGTTTTCGAACATGGGTGCCAGCACTTTTACCATAGCAAAAAAACGAACCAACGTCAGGGGAGGCGATCAGGGCATGCGAAAAACTGCCATCCGCGACATCAGCTACGAAGATGCCAGGAGATTTAAGAACACGTTCAATTTCCCCGCAAGGGTCTCGGTTTATGTCGAAGCCAGTTGGAATGCCACAGTAAGATACGAGAGTGAGAAAACAAATCCCAACGTAATGGTAATTGGCTCCGACGAAGACTATTTCATGAATTCGGGTTACGAAATAGGGCTTGGGAGAAGTTTCTCACCATCAGAAGTGCAAGGAGGAGCTCATGTGGCCATATTGGGAAGTGCCCTTGCCACAAAGCTTTTTAAAAGTCAGATTTCGCCCATCGACAAATATATCAGCATAGGTAACGGCAAATATCTGGTAATTGGCATTATCAACGAGAAAGGGACCAGCTTCGGCGGTAGCGGTGATAATTTTTGTGTGCTACCATTGAATAATGTACGACAATATTTTTCCACCTACCCCCTGTCCTACCTTATCAGCGTTCAAGCCAACGACCCTGCAAAAATTGATGAGGCCGTAGGCGAAGCCGAAGGCTTATTCAGAAACATCCGTAAGCTTACGGTATATGATGAGAGCGATTTTGTGATACGCAAAAGCGACAGCCTTGCCAACATGCTTATCGACAACATTGCTGTGGTTACAATTGGGGCCACTATTATTGGACTTATAACACTAATTGGTGCCACCATAGGACTCATGAACATCATGTTGGTATCGGTAAGCGAAAGAACCCGCGAAATAGGCATTCGCAAAGCCATGGGAGCTCCGGCAACAATTATCAAACAACAATTCTTGTTCGAATCGGTGATAATAGGTCAGGCAGGTGGTTTACTCGGTATAATACTGGGCATTATTGCAGGCAATCTGGTAACTATGGCAACAGGTGGGCAGTTTATAATACCCTGGGCATGGATTTTTATGGGCGTTATGCTCTGTTTTATTGTTGGAATTGTTTCGGGGTATTTTCCTGCAGTGAAAGCTTCGCGCCTCGACCCAATTGTTGCCCTTCACAACGAATAAGTCGTATATTTGATTTCGCAGTTTAAAAATTTCGGCATCAATATTGTTATTCAATTGTTTTTTAAAATTCAAATACTACTTTTGTCGTTCTAATATTTTAAAGTATGATGTTTCTTGAAGATATCTTGTCAGTTTCGGGTCAACCGGGTTTATACAAAAAAGTGTCGCAAGCTAAAAACAGCCTCATCGTTGAATCGATTGATACCGGTAAACGGATGCCGGTTTTCTCAGCCTCAAAAATTTCATCGTTAAAAGATGTGGCTATTTACACCTCCGACAAAGAACAAGCACTTTCCGAAATTCTTATCAATGCTTTTTCTATTTCCGAAAAATACAGCAGTTTGCATCATAAATCGACCGACGCTGAACTGAAAACATGGTTCCAGGAAATACTGCCTGAATATGATCGCGAAAGAGTGTATGTATCGGATATGCGCAAGGTGAAACTTTGGTTCGACCTGCTCAAAAAAGCAGGCATACTAACTCAGGAGGCAATAGATGCTTATCGAGTAGAGCAAGTGAATGCTCAGCCGGAAGAAACCGAAAAACCGGCCGAATAGTTTTTATAGCAGCGAAGCAGGAGAATAACAACCTGTTTTCTCAGATTATTCAATAAATTTTCGATTATAGTTTTATTTTTGCGATACAAAATGTGTCATCATAATTTGCTTTTCTTATGATTAAACAAGTATTGCTTTTGAGTGTTATACTAATAGTTGCAGTGCCTGTAAAGCTGTTTTCTCAATCACCCGACATTACCATAGGTACCGGATACACCAACCGAACTATCAATATTGGCGACAGCATTTCGATTTGGTGGAGTGTGAAAAATGCAAAAAAATTCTATTGCAACGAATTGGGCGGCACCACCTTACCCATGGAAGGATCGGTGTATGTAAGCCCAAAAACATCGACCAACTATTTGTTTATTGCCGAAAAAGGTAAGCAAAGTCAAAAAAAACGCATTAGTATCGATGTGGTGCATCCCAAAATACTGTCGTTTACTATTCCGGCACGAATAAGCGACGAAGCTACATACTCATATAACTGGGCAGCAGAAAATTGTGCATACGTTAAAATACAAGGTCTCGACGAAGAGTTTGAACCAGAAGGAAAGATGATATTAAAATCGGACCACGATACAACAATAGTTATTACGGCCTTTAACAAGGCAGGATATTCGGTAAGCGAATCGCGCAGAGTTCGGGTCGATTATGTTGAAAAACTCGAATATCCCAAAAAAGTAAAAATAGGCAGTATGGCACATATTCAGTGGAAGTACAAAAACACCGAGTATGTTATCATCAGAGGTATTAACGACACTTTTCCGGCAGTGGGCGAAGCTTACGTACCGGTAACAGGCACACAACACTATCGAATTGGTGCGTATCGAGACAATAATAGCATCGATTACACCGATTTTTCGATAGAAGCCTATCGGTCGAAAATAAAAACATTTACCGGCAACACCCGCATTTTTTCGGGCGAAGAGGTAGTTTTGGTATGGGAAGTTGAAGATGCCGATTCGGTGAAACTGTCGTTGACAGGTAACGAAAATCAGAATTTAAAAGGCATGTTTTCGTTTAAGCCCGAAACCGATACTAGCGTTGTTTTGTACTCGTGGTTGAATGGATTCGAAGACAGCAGGGAGCTGAACATAGAAACCATAAAACGACAATTAATCACAGGGTTTACCGATTATTCTCAAATCGAAAAAGGCGTTCGCCTCGATTACGAAGTATTTGCTGTAGATTTAAATGATTTTCCCGATATGGTACACTTATATGTATTGGTTGTTGACACGGCAGGTAATTTTGTTCATGGACTTGCTCCACCCACAATATCCAATGCCGATGCACGTAAGTTCTTTATTGGATTAACCGAAACCTTCACCGACGGAGGAAGAAAAGAAGTAGCCGACTTCGTGGTAAGCGAAGTGCGCAAAAGCGTTACCAATCCGCGAAATATTTCGATGGTTCTCGACTATAGCGGCTCGATGGATGGAAGCATAGAAGCTGTTGAAGCAGCGGCAAAATCGTTTATCGAAAACAAACGCGAAATTGATTCTCTAAGTGTGGTGAAGTTCGATGACAAAGTGGTAACCGAATGTCCGCTCACAAATAATAAAAACGAAATATTGAGCAGGGTGCGTTTCGACGGATTAAAACGCTACGGCGGATGCACTGCCCTGTATGCCGCCATTGGCGACGGAATAATAAATGCTCGAAACGATCAACTAACCAATGAGGTTATTGTTTTTACCGATGGATATGAAAACTCATCGGGTTATTATTTCGGCTCGAAAGCTGTGAGCGCACAGCAGGTTGCCAATATGGCAATTGAGTCGCAAACACGCATTCACATAATATCATTTGGTAAAGGTGTTAATGCCAATCTGCTTGAAGTATTGGCAGGTTTTACGGGGGGCAACTACTATAATGTGAGTAGCGATACAGAAATAAACGGTGTGTGGGCAGAACTGCCATTTTTGGCAGCAAACTACTATCGCATTAGTTTTCGCACAGCAAGTATTTCGAAGCTTAATGGAATTCGCCTGGTGTATAATACCAATACCGGACCGCGAAACACGGCTGTGCGTAAATTGTACATGAACGACACTGTAAACTTTTTTGGTTACGAAGGCGATAGCACTTCGTACTGGTTGCTCCACTCACACCAGTTCAACGGCATGAATCCGGTTACAACACCACAGGTGGTAGCACTTTACAGTTTCAATGGAGCCATTCTCGATACCGGATACTACAGCAAAATCGACAATATTGTAGAGTTTATGAACGATGACCCCGACTTGCACATTGTACTTTTTGGCCACACCGACCTGATAGCTTCCGACGAGTACAACCAGCAACTATCGGAACGCCGCTGCCAGTCGGTCGAAAAATTCATTACCGACAAAGGCATTGCCAAAGAGCGAATCATTAAAATTCCGTTAGGAGAGAAATTTCCGGTTTGGCACGAAGAAGATGCCAAGTGGAAAGCCAACGAAAACCGTAGGGTAGAAGTTATGTTTGTGAAAAAATAGGCTGTTGGTGTATAGCACTTCTTAACCTATAAAATCTACTCCATTTTCAAAAATCGTTTCGATACAATTCCCATGTTGGTATTAAGTTGAATAATGTAAGCGCCGGGGGCCAACACATCTATGTTTACAGAATTAGACTCAGCTTGACGGCTTAACAATAACTCTCCCTGTAAGTTAAACACACTATATCCTATAATCGAAATATTTTCGGGCAGGCTGAAATTTATTGTATGTGTAGCCGGATTCGGATAAATAGAAATAGCATTAGAAATCGAAAAAGTTCTTTGCCAAACAAATTCTCCATCTTGATTGAGTTTTGCGATATATACGTCTCTTATATTACCCTGACCACTTGCATAATCAAATCTGTTGCCCACCAACAAACAACCGCCATCGTTACATGCCAACACCCTATAGAGGTTATAATATGCATCGCCTCCTATTGCTTTGTGCCATATTGTGTTTAGTTGTTCATCAAATTTTAACACATGAATATGTGAAGTATCGTGACTAAAATAAAAGTTATTGATATTCACATTTGATGTATAGCCTGAATAAATATTATTCCCGTTTACACTATTTCCGTAAGTATTGGCCCACTGTATTCTGTTGTCATTTTCAATAAATGCAGTTGCCATTATTGAATCATTATCGGTAACAGTAAATGCGAAGTGGGTTTCGTTAATGTAATATCTACCGCTGAGCATAATAGAACCATCGCTTAAACGAACCGGTGATGCATGAGTTGCTGTATGCAATACATTGTCAATTGCAAATATTTCAGAAGAAAGATTAACCACAGATACTTCTTCTAAAGCTTTGTTAAATAACACTTTACTACAAAGGGAATTATTATTATAACTTCTAATAAATGCAAAATATCCTGTGCTATCAAAATTTTCAATTATACCATGAGGTATTTTTTGAAAGTTCTCGTTAAAAAATATGCAGTTTAGAGAATCGCCTGACATGGATATTTTATACAAAAAACCTTCAATTCCAATTACTTCACCATTTGTGTCTAAATCATTTAATCCTCCACACATTACTAAGTTTTCGTCAGAATCAATTATTGAATTTACTAGTCCAATTTGTTTATTCCCGGGCAATACACTTGTTTTAACATCAAATATCTCAAGGTCTGTATTGAGTCTGAATAATCCGAGAGTAAAATTAGTATCTGTATTTTCTTTTAGTGCTGCAATTACATAAAGTTCGTTGTTGTAAAAATGAATATTATGCAACATGCAATAAGCGTATTCATTAAGATATATACTATCGGTAACAACACCGTTCTCATTTATTTTAATCAAATAACCATGAAATATATCTACTTGGTTTGGGTCTTTATAAAATCCGGTTAAGACATAACTTCCATCTGGCAATTCGCAAACGTCTAAAATTACTTCATCGAGATTGTTTTCAACCAGTAACTCGAAAGTATTCTGTGCATTTACACTGAGGGTAAAAATAAGCAATATGCCAAGTATAAGTCCTGTTTTTTTTATGTTTCTCATTGTTTTAATGTTTTATGTTAAAAAAGTATGGCATAACATTTAAATATTACCTGTTCCTCGTTACAACCCGAAAAAAATATTATTACAGATAGCAAAATTAAGGAAACAACACTACTACTTCCAAAATATTTTATTTTCATGACTTTTCAATTTGAATTTTAAACATTAAAAAAGAACTTTGGGCAACTTTGGTTCATTTCCCAAACAAATCTACTCCATTTTCAAAAAACGTTTCGATACAATTCCCATGTTGGTAGTAAGTTGAATAATGTAAGCACCGGGGGCTAACACATCTATGTTTACAGAATTAGACTCGGCTTTACGGCTTAACAATAATTCTCCCTGTAAGTTAAACACACTATATCTTATAATCGAAATATTTTCGGGCAGGCTGAAATTTATTGTATGTGTAGCCGGATTCGGATAAATCGAAATAGCATTAGAAATCGAAAAAGTTTTTTGCCAAACAAATTCTCCGTCTTGATTGAGTTTTGCGATATATACGTCTCTTATATTACCCTGACCACTTGCATAATCGAATCTGTTGCCTACCAGCAAACAACCACCATCGTTACATGCCAACACCCTATAGAGGTTATAATATGCATCGCCTCCTATTGCTTTGTGCCATATTGTGTTAAGTTGTTCGTCAAATTTTAAAATATGGATATGCGAAGTATCTTGACTATAATAAAAGTTCGAAATATTTACATTTGAAGTATAACCCGAATAAATATTATTCCCATTTACACTATTCCCATAAGTATTGGCCCACTGTATTCTGTTGTCATTTTCAATAAATGCAGTTGATATAATAGAATCATTATCAGTAACAGTAAATGCGAAGTGGGTTTCGTTAGTGTAATATCTGCCGCTAAGCAAAATAGTACTGTCGTTTATACGAACAGGGGATGCATGAGTTGCTAAATGTAATGCACTGTTAAGTGCATATATTTCAGAAGAAAGATTAACTACCGACACTTCTTCTAAACCTTTGTTTAAAAGCATTTTACTACAAACGGAATTATTGTTATAGCGTTTAATAAATACATGATATCCTGTGCTATCAATATTTTCAATTATACCATAAGGGATTTTACGAAGATGCTCATTAAAGAAAATGCTACTTATAGAGTCTCCTGTTATTGATATTTTGTATAAAAAACCCTCAGTCCTAATATCTTCTGGTTCATTATAGTTAGCTACAATACCACCCATTACTAAATTTGAGTCAGAATCAATTATCGAATTCACAAAACCAATATGTCTAATACCGGGTAGTGTGTTTGTTTTAACATCCAATATTTCAAGGTCTGTATTTAGCCTAAATAGCCCGAGAGTATAATTACTATCAGTATTTTCTATTAGTGATGCAATTACATAAAGTTCGTTGTTGAATAAATGAATATTGTGCAGCATGCAATATGAATATTCATTAAGATATAAACTATCAATAATAGTACCTTCTTCGTTAAGTTTAATTAAATAGCCATAACTTTTTTCAGCTTGACTTGGGTCTTTATAAAAACCGCTTGTAATAAAATTACCATCTGGTAATTCAATTACGTCTAATAAAACTTCATCTAAAGTATTTTCAACAAGTAACTCGAAAGTATTCTGTGAATTTACACCGAGAGTAAAAATAAGCAATATGCCAAGTATAAGTCCTGATTTTTTTATGTTTCTCATTGTTTTAATGTTTTATGTTAAAAAGTATGGCGTAATATAGTATTATCTTACGCCATACTTTGAATCCATTATTAGAAACTTATTCCATATCTTAATATTCCATATTCTATTCTACACAGATGTAAACCATGTGTGCTTTTCTCAGTCCATGGATAAAAGTCATCCCAAAATTCTCGATAAATAAGTTGTTTCCCCGTTGGGCAGTTATTAGTTGTATATGTATTAACTATACCAATGTAATCAGTAATTTCTTGCACAGTAAGACAAGGGTCTGACGTGCCAGTAAATTCAAACAAACCATCATCTTCGCCTTCCATTAGTTTAAATTCAACATCTGTCCAAAAAGCACCTACAGGTGGAATTGTTAACACATAATTAAGGATATTATGTATTACGTCAGCAGCATCGGTACCAATACCTCCAAACTCGTCACATTTCCCCAAGTCCATTCCCCAATACCAATCGTTTAATACCTGAGGATACGTTTTGAGGCTTTTTACAGCACCAATAGTCATTGACAACGAAACATTCGTATTTTCTGTTTCGCTAACAAACACATCGGCAATAAATATAAAGTCGATGTTTCCTTCTCTGCTTACAATATTACAAATGTATGATTGAAACAAATCGTATGTTGTTTGTATATCACCCATATTTATCATACCCTGTGTATGTTCAATATTTTGCTTAACAGTAAACGTACTTATTTCAACATCTGAGCTTGTAATAGGCTCGGTAGATACATAATTGATTGCAGCCTCAATATACCAAACTGCACTATCAATCTCCATAAACACATGACTCTTTAATGAAGAGCTTTGTCTTTCGAGTTCTAGCTTATTAAGAAAATTCGATATTCGTGCAACCACAAGTTGGTCATTTGTTTCAACTGGTGCATTATTAAATATTACCTGTTCCTCGTTACAACCCGAAAAAAATATTATTACAGATAGTAAAATTAAGGAAACAACACTACTACTTCCAAAATATTTTATTTTCATGACTTTTCAATTTGAATTTTGTATTATTTATTTATTACTCTTAATACCTTCTATTGCAATAACGAGAGCGCAACAGAAGGAACAAAAACGAACCTATTTATGGAATTTATTAAAGCTTTGTATAGATAGATAGATAACTTAAACTCGAATATTGAGTTGCTTCTACTGTATAATTTGTTCTTTTTCATAACTTGTCGTTTGAAATTTCTATAAAAAAGCCTACTGCCGCTAGGCTGTAACACATAGTTATAGTTACATTTTTATAAATATCAACAACTCAAACAAAGATACAAAAAAAACCACTATTGTCCGATAAAAATATGAAATAAATTTTAATTATTGCTAAGATATTGAAATACAGCAAAATATTCTACAAAAATCTCATAATTTAAAAGGAAGCCCCCCTAAAACAGTGAAAGTTGGTGCAATTTAACCACTTATTTTTGCCAATCTTTATCGGGATTTTTACAAAAACTTACCAGATTCGAAAAAGCCCATGACCTTTTCAACATTTTTTGCACTACTGTCATCAGCAGATTTGCAATTAGCACACAGTAAATTTGTATCTTGATGGCATTCTCGTTATCGCCCAAGAAGTACTTTAGGGGAAAATTCCGCTTTAACTGTTTAAACAAAAGCTCTATCTGCCAACGAAGCTTGTAAATTGCAGCTACTAAATCAGCACGCATATTGCAAACAAATCCATAAAAAACGAAGAAGCCAGACTTATACGCCGGCTTCTTTAAAAAGCTTTGTCATACAACAGTGTTTCGAAATTGTAACCGAAGGTAATTCAGGAAATATAATGAATTGTCAGGCTGATTTCACACTCAGCAAACGGTGAAAATACATGGCAAACGACCGGTACAAAAAGTGTGTCCATTTACCAAAGGGAACAATGATGAGTGCCCATTGTGCCAGTACTATGAGGTGGAACAAATACAGCCACAGGTTGCTCTCGATAAGCCCCAGGTCGATGAACAGACGTACAGCAAAGGCGGTAAAACCCATCAGGAAGAGCCAGATTACGAAGAACCAATCGGATGGTTGTGAGTGTTTGCTCAGTTCTTTCTTTTTGCGGATACGTGCATTTACAAACAAAAAGGTAATGGTAAATACGGTTATACTCACCGCATATCCAAAAATATTCACCAGCAAATATTCGGTGCCAAACCAGTCGAGAAATACTGTGGTCATGAGCAGTGCCATATAGCCCAACACCAGAATGAAGTGCATGAACCAGCGGCCTTTGTTATCGTCGCAACCTAACGCGCGTTTTTGGGTAAACATGTGCAGGAAAAAGTCACCCAGCGATTGCAGGTAAATTTTAAAAGGAATTTTCTTACCGGGTTTTATCACTGTGAAGTACCACATTCTGATCATGTTGGGCATAAGAATCACCAGCAACACGCCACCAATGGCAAACATTTCGAAGTAATGACCAAAGTGCATTATGCTTTCGGTGTCGAAGCCCTGCGTGGCCGCAAAGCCAATAACGCCGGCCAGCACAACTATCATGGCAATAATGGTAGCTGCTGCCGAACGATAGAAAATGCCTGCAAGGCCCGTCCAGTCGTATTTTCCCATCAGCCAGCGGCGCAACGACATCATGAGTTCGCCCGGGTTGGCGGTTTGTGGACAGTGCTCGGAGCATTCGCCACAATAATAACACAGCCAGGGTTTCAGTGAGGCCGAAATTTCGTCGGCATTACCAACGGCGCTGCTGCGCACCATGCTGCGCGGGAAAGCATCTTTTTCGTCGGCTAATGAACAAACTGCTGTACAAGTGCCGCAATTGTAGCATTTATTATAATCGAATGCTCCGTAACTTTTCAGTTGTTTTCCGAATTTGGGGTCTATCTTACTCATTGTTCTTCAGTTTGTAATAGTAGTATTCGTCCATATCATCAACCCTCGACATTTGCACAAAGCCATACTTCAGTAAGGTCATCAGCAGAAACACCATATCGTCTTTTTTCATTTGCGTGGCAGTACACAGTTCGGCGATGCTTTTTTCGCCCTCTTTCAACTGGTCGAGAATTTGTTTTTTGTCGCGGGTAAATTGTTTCTGATTGTCTTTTACCTTGTCGGAAACCTTGTGTGTTTCGCGGAGTATTTTATAGGTTTGTTTGTTTTCGGTGCTCATAGCTGTTTCGGTTTATTGTGCTAATACATCAATCATGCTTTCCATTTCTTTGTTGGTAAACGATATCAACTCGATGGAGTCGGAAGGGCAAACGGGTAAACACATGCCACAACCCTTGCAGGTGCTCTTGCTTATTTCGGCTACTTTTTTACCCTTGAAGTCAATCGGGCTTATCGCACTGAACGGACAGGCATCGGTGCAGGCATTGCACCAGTTGCAGGTTTCTTTATCGACATAAGCCACAATGGGTTCCAGTTGCAATTCGCCTTTGGCAATAATGGAGTGCGCTTTGGTGGCGGCTGCAATGGCCGAGTTCACCGATTCGGCAACATTTTTGGGTCCCTGACAAGCTCCGGCAATGGTAACACCGTCGATTACGGTTTCAACCGGACGCAGTTTCATGTGTATTTCGTTAAAGAAATGGTCGCGGCCTTTGGGTAATTTAAAAATATTGCCGATGGTTTCGTCCTTATCGGGAACCATACCCGTAACCAGCACCACGAGGTCAACTTCGGCTTCGTGTTCACGTTTTTCGAGCAATAAATCAACCGCTTTCACGCTGAGTTTATCGCCGGAAGCTTCCACCACAGGCGGTTTCTTATCGGGAAACTGAACGTAGATGTCGCCTTTATCGTTGGTAGCTTTGTAAATAAGCTCTTGCTTGCCGTAACTTCGTGTGCCTCTTGTGAAGTGATAGCATTGCAGGTGACTGAATTTATCCGATGCATCGAGCGAGGTTTGCATGGCAGCGGTGCAGCAAAAACGCGAACAATGTTTGTTGTCGCCTTTCACCTGACGACTGCCCACGCAATAGATAAATGCTACCGAATTAATTTCTTTTTCGTTTACCACGAGGTGTTTTCCACTACTGTTTTGCACGATTGCTTTAAACTCAGGCAATGTAATTACGTTGGAATGGCTTAGAAAGCCAAATTCTCCTTCTTCGGGCGTGTAGGTGTCGAAACCTGTGGCCAGCAAAACAGAACCTACCGTAACTTCGCGATTTCCGGCAGGTGTGTTCAGTTTCAGTGTGAAATTACCAATGCTGCCACTGCTTTCGGTAAGTATGGTTTCGGTAAATAGTTCAATGCGGCTGTTGTTGGCTATTTCAGCTTCGAGTTGTTTCAGTAAGTCGCTGCCCGATTGTTTTTCGGGGCTGATAACGTCCATAGTTTTTAGTTTACCGCCAATTTCTTTCGATTTTTCGATGAGGTACACGTTGTCGTTCATGCCGGCAAGGCTAAGCGCAGCTTTCATTCCGGCAACACCGGCACCCACTACGGCCACCGAGCGTTCCGATTTTATTGTAATGGGGTTGAGGGCTTCGGCGAGACGTGCTTTGGCAATGGCGGCCTTCACTATCTGAATGGCTTTTTCGGTAGCCCCTGTTTTGTCGTCGCTGTGTGCCCACGAAGCTTGTTCCCTGATGTTGGCATGCACGTAGGTGTAGGGGTTAAGTCCGGCGCGTTCGCTTACGTTACGAAAAGTAGTAAGATGCAGCTTGGGCGAACACGAAGCCACTACCACACCGCTCAAGTCGTTGGCCTTAATGTCGGCATCCATGTCTTTTTGGTTGGTATCGCCACAGGCAAACATGGTGGTTTTGGCCAGAATAACCGCATCTTCGTCTTTAATGGCTTCTTTAACCTTCTCGATATCAACATAGTCGGAAATATTTCCGCCACATGCACATATATATATACCTAGTTTCTTCTTCATTGTTTCGTGTTGCATATTACTGGTTTAAATAGCTTATGGCTTCGCCGGCGGCAGCTCCGGCCGACAGAATGGAATCGGGAATGTCTTTGGGGCCGGTGGCTGTTCCGGCAACAAACACGCCTTCGATGTTTGTTTTCGATGGACTAAGCAATGGGCTGGGTTGTGCCACATAGTTGAGCACGTCGAGTTCAAGTTTTTTACCTTCGAAAAGATTTCCGGCTTCAGCATTGGCGGTTACACCTACCGAAAGCACTACCATATCGTGATCGGCTTCCTTGAGTTTGCCTGTGGCAATGTCTTCGTAGCGCAACGAAAGGTTTCCGTTGGGTTTTTCGGTGATTTTGCCAATTTTTCCTTTTACAAAACGAACGCCCATGCTTACAGCCTGCTCGTAAAACTCGTCGTAACCCTTACCAAAGGCACGAATATCGATGTAATAAATCGTAATATCGGCCATGGGCAACGCACCCATCAGCAACTGAGCCTGCTTGATGCTGTACATGCAGCATATTTGCGAACAAATGGGGTTGCCCACCGAATCGTCGCGCGAACCGGCACAAAGCACATAGGCCAGTTTGTCGGGCATTTTACCGTCGCCGGGGCGCAATATGGTGTGGAACGGACGCGTGGGAGCCAGTTGTCGTTCCATTTGCATCGAGGTAATCACATTTTTTGCACTTCCATACGAGTAACGCGAAATTTTCAGCGGGTCGAACAATTTGAAACCGGTTGCCACAATGGTTGTTTTTGCTTTCAGCACATACTCGCGGGGTTTCTGCGTGAAGTCGATACAGCCCGGAGGACACACTTTTTCGCAGGCACCGCAAAGCGTGCAATTATCAATGTCGATGGCAGCAACCTTGGGGCTGCAAATGCTGAACGGGATAAAAGCGGCTTTACGACCCACCAGATTGTACTGGTATTCGTCGCGCACCACTACCGGGCAGGCTTCTTCGCACAACTGGCAAGCCGTGCAATCGGCCTCGACTACGTATCGCGGACGACGGGTTACCCGTGCTTCGAAATTCTTTTCACCCAGTTTTTCGATGGAGTGCACATCGGTTTCGGTAAAAATGCTGATGTTGGGGTGCCTCGATATTTCCGACACCTTGGGGGTAGTGATACATGCAGCACAGTCGAGTGTGGGAAACACCTTGCTGAGCAAAATCATTTTACCGCCAATCGACAATTCCTTTTCGACCAGAGCAACCTTGTAGCCATTGTTGGCCAGATTGAGCGCGGTTTCGCCGCCGGCAATACCGCCGCCAACCACCAGTGCATCGAAACTCAGGATTTCAGGCTCTTTTTGCATAACTTATTCCTGCGATTTTAATAAATACTCGTTAAAACTTTTCACCTGTTTCACGAACGATTCGCTGCACACCGAGCAAATGGCTGCCATGCGCAGGCGTGCCGGGTCGATACTTCGCTCTTTCATCAGGTTGTGGGTTTGCTCTACCAGATGTCCGGTTTTTTCGGTGCAACTTTCGCCATAGGCACAGTCGCTGCCATCGGCAGCAATAAACACACCGTCGAAACCTTTGTCGAAAGCCCGCAATATCCACTTTGGCTTAATGCTGCTCGAGCAACGCATTGCTATGGTATAAACCTGTGGCGGATAATGCAGTTTAAGCAGACCCGCCATGTCGATGGCAGGGTCTGATATTTTTTCGGTAGAGAAAACCAGGATTTTCGCGCTTTTTTTAGCCATGTTCCGTGGTGTTAGATTTCGTTTTTACGCATGTAAATTTTGTAGTAACCGTTTTCTTCAACAGTACCCAAATAATCGTGTCCCTGTTTGTTGCACCATTTGGGGATATCAACACGGGTTCCTTCGTCAGCCGAAAGTATTTCCATGATTTCGCCTTCTTCGATTGTTCCAAGTGCTTTTTTTGCTTCGAGTAGTGGCCCGGGGCAGGCAGTTCCGCGTGCGTCAACCGATTTTGCTACCACTAAGTTTTTCAATTCTTCGTTTGTCATTGTTTTAGAGTTTTATGGTTAAAAATTTTGTGTGTTAATAATTCAATTATTGAAACCGGCACCTCAACTCCACCTCGTCTCCGCTCGGTGACCGGCTCGGTGTTCGGTAAATTAAATAAACAACTGCGCTGCACTTTCGCCGGCATCGGTTACAAATGTGGCAGCACCGGCATAGCTCAGATGCGGATAATCGATGAATTCTTCTTTCTTGAACCCCATCAGGCCCATCGACATTTCGCAAACGATGATTTCGATGCCCAATTCGCCGGCTTGCTTAAACATATCGTCGAGCGACATCACATTGTGTTTTTTCATCAGATATTTAATCATCATGGGCCCCATACCGGCCATGTTCATGTTCGACAGCTTGAGCTTGTTCTTGCCTTTAGGCAGCATAATGCCAAACATTTTCGAGATGAAATCTTTACCCTTGGCCGATTTATTCTTGTCGCGCAAGGCTGATAATGCCCAAAACGAGAAGAAAATTTTCACCTTGGTGTCCATGGCTGCGGCTGCGAGCGAAATAATCATTCCGGCCATTACTTTATCAAGGTCGCCCGAAACAATGGCAATCGAAAGTTGGTCTTTGCGGTTGTTTTCGAGTTTAGCAAGTTTTTTGCCCATTTTATCGAGCTGAGCCTGCATCTGGCTGATTTGTTGCTGAAGTTCTTCGTTCATATTTTTGTTGTTATTGGTTTCACAATATTTATCAGAACAAAGAAAGCAGCTTTTAAAATATAAAACCTGAAATGTGTTATGATGTGTGCTTCAGATAAATGTGATATAGGTCACAAAACAACTAAACACCGTATATTTTAGCATTTTAATTACATCATTGTTTTTTCTGAATTGTTTTTTCTGAATTGCTTTTTCAGTAATGAAAGTAACAGCACCTGAGCTTGTTATACGATTCTTGATGAATATTGAATGTCCGGTTTGTATTTATGCATAATAAAAACTATATTTACATGTTAATTTTTTTACAACTAAAGCAAACTTTCTACCTATGAAGAAGCTATTATTCATTATTTGTTTGTTAAGTGTGGTTTTCAATTTGTATGCACAAAAAACTTTAAGCAAAACAGAAACGGGCTATGTTAACGAAGCCAAATCGAATTTACAAGTTGCATTAACTAAGCCCGATATGTCAGATGCAGAGCGAGTGGCATTGATAAAACGCTCGGCCATTACGCTAAAGGAATATGGGCAAGCATCTATTTGGCCCACAGGTGATATTCCATTGCAAGTATTTATGGATCAACAATTTGAGCAATGCAAAGACGAAATAGCTGCCATGTCAGACTGGGTATTAAAAATGGAGAATCAAAGTTTAGATCAAAAAATAAAGCTAATAAATTCAATGCAGATTGAAGTCATTGAAAACCAGATTCAGATGCTAATACCGGGTAGCACTCCCGTGCAGTTGTCGGCCGATGTTGTAAGCTCGGTTTTTGGCATCAATATCGTTCAAGGCGTTACCGGAGGAAAACGGCAAGATGCAAAAGATTTGGTTGAAAAGTTTAAACTTTTGGCCGAACGCAGAGAACTTGTGAATCACATCAATGTGTTAATCGACCACCATCGTGAATCGCTTCGTTTGATAGATGCCGACAGAGATATGCTTCGACAGAAAGTACCAGGCTGGAAAAAAGCATTTGTTGATGCTTACAACGGGGCTTTTACATTTAAAGGATATGAAGGAGCATTGCTGGCCGGCGATACCCCTGTGGTAAAATCAAATTCAATAGAGGGAGTCTGGAAGTTCGGATATGAGCATACCGGTTATTTTTATTGGACATTTACATCGAATGGTGAATTTGTTTTCGAAGACAAAATGAACGATGGCGACACCGAAACCGGAACATATTCGGTAAGTGGGAATACATTAAGATTGGTTGGTCCGGTGGGCCAATGCGAAAAAATTGAAGGTACATACACTTTTGTAATTGAGGGAAACGAGTTGGAGTTTAAAAAAATAGAAGACCCGTGCATGAGCCGACGAATGACATTAAATCATATCTGGGAAAGAAGATAAGCTCCCCCCCCTATTGAATCAGTGCTGATAAACCATTTTTTCACATTAATAAACAAATTATGAAATCAACACACAACATTCTGAGAATCGCACTATTTGCATGTATAGTTTTTTCGATGCTTGCAATAAGTGGATGTAAAAAAGAAAGCTATATGGTGAAGTATGAAGTAGTATGTTCACCCGATGGCTTTATTGTAAGCTATATGAATTCACTGGGCAGTTTGGCTCAGGCAGAAATTGGAACCGGCACCTGGTCAACTACTTTTGAGGCCGAACCCGAAACTTATGTTCAGCTAACAGCAATGGCCGACAACGAAAATGCTACCATTACCGTTAATATTTATCACGACGAGGTGTTGTTCAAAACACTAAGCAGCACAGGCGATTTTGCTGTAGTAAGTGTGTCGGGGTTTTTACCATAATCGCAGTGCCGACGTTGGGCTGTAATCAATACGTTTTGCTTATTCAAAATTTACAAAACTACCGATAGCTAATAATTAACTCTTTAATCGCAAGCACTTAAAGAAAAAGTCGTTATGTTTCGATTATTGTTTGTATTTTGTGGCATCAAACTATTACTATGAATTATAACTGTAGTTTTTGCGAATATAAATCAACAGCAGCAAGTAAGCTAGAGAAACATGAAATTGAAAAGCTTGGTGCAAATTGCCTTAGCGTGAAGTTCAAAAAGGGCGACACAATTATCCGTCAGGGAACCTACTCAACCAATGTTGCATATTTAAAAAAAGGAGTAGTAAAAATTCACATCGAAGGGCCTTACCACACACAGGTGGTGCGCATTGTTAAACCCCGCAATTATCTGGGCTTACCCACCACCTTCGGCGATAAAATAAACCAATACTCGGTGAGCGCTATCGAAGAATCGGAAGTTTGTTTTATCGACATCACAGTGTTTAGAGCTTTGCTACACAGCAATCCCGATTTCAGCAATCAAATATTAATTGAGCTTTGTCGTGGAGAACTTGAATCGTACCAAAAATGTGTAAACCGCACGCAAAAGCAGGTACGCGGAAAAGTTGCCGATGTGATTCTCGATTTTGCCGATAATATTTATCAAAGCGACAGTTTTCTGCTTAATATCACACAAGAAGATATTGGAAATTTGGTGGATGCCACTCGTGAGAGCGTTTCGCGAGTGTGGGCAGAATTTATTAAAGACGAAATTATTAGCGTTGACGGGAAGCAAGTAAGCATTGTAAACAAAGAAGCACTTCGGAATATGAGTCGATTGGGATAAGGTATTACACAAAATGATAAAACCTGCCTCGTTGCTAATGATAAAACTGCAAGCGTTTGCAGTACAACATAAAATATGGCTTCTTGTCATATTCATGGGGGCTGTCTTAATTCGATTTGCGTATCTGAATTTTATTAACTGGGATACCGGGGCTATTTCGAATGCGGAACCGGGACTAAAAATATGGCTCGACAGCGAACGCTACACCGAAGGTGCCGAACGCCTTATAAACAGACAGGGGCTAATTGGTCGCGAGCATCAGTTTACCGGATACATTGGGCTGATAGCAATTACACAAATCATACGATTACCTCTGTATAGCATGGCTATTATACAAATTATTGTTGCTCTGGTTGCTTCTGTGGCCTTAGCACACAGTGTTAAATTGATGAGTGGCTCGATATCTGCAGGATTAATTGCTTCTGCCCTGTTTTTATGCAATCCGTTTATTACAAGCTGGCATATTTACATCATGACAGAGTCGCTGTACACCTCATTTGTAATCATTTCGTTTTGGAGCCTTGCCCGTGTTGTGATTCATCGAAAAGCACGCGACTACATACTTTCGGCTCTTGTACTGGCCATAACTGTTTCGCTACGACCCAATGGATGGATTCTTATTCCCATATTTACCCTTAGCTATATCTTAATCTTAGGGTTGGCTGTACGGTATAAAATTCTAATCGCAGCACTTATTTGTGGGGGTTTTGTGGTTACTGCCGGTAGTTTAAGCGTAGTGCGCAACAGTATCGAAATTACCACACCCATCGATAATTTACAGCGAGGCATCACAGTATGGGGTCACGATGAACTTAACCTATCCATGCCTCAGGAACCGGAATTATCAGATGCAGGCTGGACAGCCGGTTATCGGTATGTACTGAAACACCCTTTGGCAAGTATGAAGCTGGCTGCGGCAAGAGCTGCCTACAGCATAGGTCACATACGCCCCTATCATTCGGCTCGCTACAAACTTCATGTACTTTTATGGATATTACCGGCCTATTTATTTTCGTTATTTGCAGTGTACCACTATCGCAAGAATCCGTTATTGTGGATATCTCTGGCATTCATTGGAGGTCACCTGTTGGTTATAGCCTTAAGCTACGCTGAGCACGATTCGCGATTCGACATTTATATATTGCCTATGTTCTATATGCTGGCTGCTGCCGGATTGGCGAAACTATTCGTAATACCACCAACCTCCATTAAAAGCCGAGGGGTCGAGACCAATTGAGTCGATACTGATGGTATAACCACCCACAATGCCCATACCTCCTTCTACATTGCTGAATACAAATACAGGTTCGGCAAACGGATCGCCCTGAGCACTATAATGCGCCGAAAGAGTTCGCATATACATATAGTAAGCCCTGGTAATGCTTTTCAGATGCACATTCAATGTCATTTCTTCACCATAAGCCCATATATAAGTTGTAGCCCTTATTTTATAAGGCTTGCCATTAATCAGTTCGTCGGTAAAAACAAGGCCACCTCCGTAATTACTCGATATTGCCTCTAAAATAATATCGTTAGAGTTCAAATACACAGGCTCGTAGCGCTCAACCATAGTGTATATACCCCATGTGGTATCAACTATTACCGTGTCGGCATTCTGATACAGTGTATCGATAGAAAAACCCCAGGGGTCGTATTCCTCGTAGGTATATCGCAAAAAAGCCTCCAGCATATAGTAATTAGATTCACCAGCCGGATCGCTAAAGCTAACGTCGAATGCCAGCATTGCCTGACTGTATTCGTCTTTTATAATTGTTGTGTCGAGACCGGTTATGACAACAGGTAAAGGCAAATTACACATTGCCGAAATATCATCGAAGTTCTCGGCCGATGCTTCAATACGATAGGTTTTCCCCAGTTTGGGAGTATATGCAGTGGTATACTTTCCCGTAGCCACATGCTGTAGCTGAGCCACCTCAACATCATCTTCGTATAGTTTTACCATAGCATTGGTAATGCGCACCACCTGATGATTATCGAGAATGTGCATACTGCGCGACAATACAATGCTTACACCCGAATCGGGAGTTATCAGGGCATTCATCACAAGGCGCGGCTCAGTTGCTTCCAAATCGATTTCGATAATTTTCTCGCAGGCATACCCCAACGATAAAGCCAACATAATAACAATAAGGCTTATTTTATGTAAACGTTTCATGGTCTTAGAATTTTAATGAATAACGAATCGATGGGATTATCGGGAACAAGCTCACCTGCTTCAGCACACGCTGCCCCCAATTGTTGTAGCCAAAATACAAGTAAAAAGGATTTTGCCGGCTGTAGGCATTATACAGTCCAACACTCCATGTGCGAACTCCGAGTTTGTTCTCTTTATGAAAATTCGCACTTATATCGAGGCGGTGATATGCAGGTGAGCGATACGAATTACGTCCATTGTAGTGTTCTATTTCACTTACATAATAATAATATCCCTCAAATATGTTCCCAATGTCTTCGTAGCGTGCCACTCCCAAGGTAATGGCATTGCCCGTGCCATACACCCAAGTGGCTCCAAAATCAATGTTTTCGCTGTATTTATACAACATCACAATTGAGATGTCGTGCCGGCGGTCGTACTTGTATGGGAAAGGCTCTCCAAAGTTCAGGTTCTCGAACTGGCGCCACGACCACGACAAGGTATATCCAATCCAACCTGTGAGTTTCCCAATATTCTTACGGGCCAGAAATTCAACACCATACGACCATCCATTACCAATTTCCAGTTTCGACTCCCATTGTTCACCGATATCAAAAAAGCTGGCACCTTCTTTATATTCTATCAGATTGTTCATGGTTTTATAAAAACCTTCGAGCTGAAAATCCCATTTGTCTTTATAATTATAGGCAAAGCCTATTGCGCCTTGATAGCTACGTTGTGGTGCAATGCTGTCGGTTGAAGGAAGCCATAGATCGGTTGGTAATCCGATTGTGCTGTTTGTTAGCAGGTGAATGTATTGATCCATCTGAGTGAACGCTGCTTTTATCGAAAACTTCTCGCTGGCCAGATATCGGGCCGAAACCCTGGGTTGCCATGAATCGTACCACTTATTTTTCAGAAAGAAACCCGAATAATGCACTCCAATATTCGCCTTAAGTCGTCCTGTAACTGAAATATTATCGTCGATGTAGGCATAATACTCATTGGCATATATCGCTCTGTTTCCAAATGTCTGACTCAACGAAATGGTATCGAGACTTTGCTTATAAGTTGATACGCCGGGTTTAAAGGTGTGGTACAGATAATTACCGCCAAATCGGATTTCGTGTTTAGGGGTTGGATAGTAGTTAAAATCGAGTTTGCCACCTATATCAGTTATACCCGAGAAATAATCGTAATTATAGCTGGCAGTGCGACGGTTGCCACGCTGCTCACTATATTCCATATAGGTATCGAATACATAATCAGAATAAATTAAAGTTGTATTGGCAAACAAGCGTTTGCTGAACACATGGTTCCAACGCAATGCGGTGGTAATGTTACCCCAATATAGCCCGGTGTTATTCCGCACCGTATTGATGGTATCGAGGTACAAATATTCATCGCGGTCGTTTACGTAAGCTTTATCGCGTCCAAGATAAGCACTAACAAATACTCTGTCTTTGGGCGAGAATGTATGGTTCAGCTTTATGTTGGCATCATAGAAAAAATATCCGGCACGCAGTTGCGATGAACTTCCGGCAGCCCTGTTGATAGCAGCTATTACCGGGGCAGCCAACACATCGATATAGGTGCGTCTGGCACTAATGATAAACGAAGTTTTATCTTTAAAAATTGGGCCTTCGAAAACGAACTTGGAGGCAACGGTTCCTATTGATGCTTCTCCGGTAAACTTTCGCATGTTCCCTTCTTTTAAGCGAATATCGACAACCGATGATAAGCGTCCTCCGTAAGGAGCCGGAAAACCACCTTTTATCAGTGAAACATTCGATATGGCGTCAGGGTTAAACACCGAGAAAAAACCAAACAGATGATCGGCATTGTACACCGGCACGCCATCTAATAATATCAGATTTTGATCGGGTCCGCCACCACGAACATACAAACCACTGCTACCTTCGCTCCCCGACTGCACTCCGGGCATCAGTTGCAGGGTTTTCATCACGTCTGCCTCGCCCATAAACACGGGAAGTTTTTTAATCTGGTTCACCGGCATTTCGATAATGCTCATTTGTACGTCTTTTACCACCTGATCGGCCTTGCGGTCGGTAATAACCACTTCGGCAAGCTGAATTACCGGGTCAAGTTTAATGCTAAGCTGCACATCACGGTCGAGAAAAAACTTAACATTGTAGGCCGTGTAACCAATATAGCTAACCACCAAATCAACCGAATCGGACTTCAGGCTAAGGCTGAAAAACCCATATTCGTTCGAAATACTGCCTTGACTGGTCTTTAAATCGTATATGTTTGCCGAATATAACTTCTCGCCCGATGCTTTATCTTCGATATAGCCCGAGATAGTAAATCGTTGGGCAAAACAAATTGCAGACACCGTTAGCAACACAAAAAACAATATGATTCTTTTTACCATAAGATTGTGGGTTCAAAAAAAGATTAACTCCGAATTACTTTAAATATTATGTAAAGAAATAATTAATATCCCAATTGCTTTAGATGCTCCATCAATAACTGCGGACATCGCACCGGCTTCATGGTGTTGGCATCAACAAAACATAACCTGATGCGGGCTTCGTTGATTAATTGGTGGCCACGATAGATTTTTTGCTCGAACATCATACTTGCAGTAGGCATTTCATTCAACGATGTTTCGATACGCAGAACATCTTCGAAAACAGCACTGCGCAAATACTGGAGATGCACCTCTACCGCCGGACACACCACGCCCCCCAATTCGATGCTATGATAAGGAAACCCCAGTTGCCGCATAAATTCATTTCTGCCAAATTCATACAACCTAAGGTAATTGGCATAATACACCACACCCATTTTGTCGGTATCGGCATATAACACCCTATATTCAATACTATCCGTCATACTTGATTTTTTTTAAAAATTAGATAAATCTGCCTACAAGCCCAGGCATCAATAGCAGCATATTGAATTTGTTTGTCGGTAAGGATGTTGTTTTCCCAATTGCTTAACTGCTGGGCTTTGCTGAGGCGTTTTTGCATTACGAGTGCCACAAGTTTTCTTAAGCTCTTATCGGTAATACCAAAGTTCTCGGCTTCTTTTTGCAAATCGACAAAACCTGCCGGGATAAATTTCTTCACTTTCTGCAAACTATTCAGGTCATCTTTCACCGCAACACCGGCTTTCACAACATGCTGCTGCGACAACACATGCCTCAGCACAGGAGGTAATCCGATTCGTTGAATGCGAAAAAGGTAGGTTTGTTCGGCTCCGCTCATTTGCAGCAAAGCCACCCTGTGAGGGTTGGGATTCCCCTTAATAAAATTTGGTTTGGTCTCGGTGTCGAAACCCCATAGGTTCTCACACACCAAATCAGGTGTAACTTTATTCAGTGTTTTTAAATTATCAACAATAATAATGTTGTCCTTAAAATCTATCTCAGGTAACTCATTAATCTGGTCTTTGTTGATAGAGGGTTCAAACTTCATCGTTGTTGTATTTTTGTTCGATAAACATCAACCTGTGTAAGTGCGAAATCAACGTGACCAACCTAACACCCCAAAAACTCTCGAAATTTTCGACACATTTTGCCACAGCCCCGCGCATTAAATTATCTTCCCCAATTCTCATGGCTTCCGAAAAATTAGCTATATCCTGAAAAATATCGGCCCAAAGCTCCGACAGACTAATATTCACATAGTCCTGCGAATTCATCATGGCTGTATCGTAGAGCGCCACATACACATCGGCATCACCCAACAATTGTTCTGCCTTATTTTTAACTTTTTCGTACCGGGCAAGACTCACAAACTCGAAATCGTTTTCGTCTTCTTGTTCAATCTCTTGCTTTTCGAGGAACAAAGCCTTGAGGTACAATAACGAAAGTAATTTTAATGCTATCGACACAAATTGTTCACGTTGTTGATGGGGTGGGTTTTCTGCAAATTTCACAAATTCTCCCGACACAGTCAGAAATTCAACTACATGCTTTGAATGAAGCACAGAATGGCTCATAATGACTTGTTTTTTCAGTGCAAAAGTAACAGGTTTTTCGTATAATATATGTAGATTAGAAAAAACTTCACCCTATATGGATAGCCTTGTCGATAAAACTTCAAACATTTGAAAACTATAATAATTTAGCCTACTTTTGTTCATTAGCAAAACTATACGATGTGATAAAATGTCAAATTTCATTTTTTGTGACGCTGTTGCTTGTATTTTCGGCAATATCAGAAGTAGCGGCACAATGCAACGGATGCCCCGATTTATGTAATAAACGCTACAACATGGTAGCTTATCTTACCACCCACAACTCGTTTAATAGTGGCAACGAGGGATTCCTGTTGCCCAACCAAACCTATAGCATTAGTCAACAATTGAACGATGGAGTCAGGGCACTTATGATTGATGTGTACAACTATAACAATGTTCCCACAGTTTATCATGGGTATTCATATTTAGGAACAGCCCCATTAATTTCGAACCTAAACGAAATTAAGGAATTTCTCGATGAAAACCCGAATGAAGTAATTACTATAATTTTTGAAGCATACACTACTGCAACAGCTATTGCAAGTGTGTTTGAAGAGGCGGGCTTGCTACCTTATGTGTACACAAAGCCTGTATATGGTGCATGGCCAACACTACAGCAGCTAATCGACAGCGGCAAACGACTGATAGTTTTTAGCGACGAAAACGATGCAATTCCTGGCATGGAATGGTATCATTACGTGTGGCATCATGCGGTAGAAACCCATTATAGTGTAAGTAATATCAACAACTTTACTTGTGATTATAACCGTGGAAATCCGGATAACGACTTGTTTATTTTCAATCACTTTGTAACAGGAATGCTCGGAAACGGAAGCCTTGCTACAGCCGAACAAGTAAATGCAAATCCGTTTTTTATAAACAGGGCGATAGGGTGTTGGGAATCGAATCAAAAGTTTCCGAATTTTATCACAGTCGACTTCTACGAAGCTGGTCAATGCCTCGAAGTGGTGAATACACTTAACAGTTTACACACTGTAAATTTCACACAGCAAAGCAGAAATTCTAATATCTCGGTGTTTTATTGCATTGACGCAAAAACCATTGATATTTTGATACCCGAAAATATTGAAAGTCCGGCAAAGATTACTGTATATAGCATTACGGGGCAATTAGTATACAGCAAAAAACTGCATGTTGTTGGCGAAAGTCTGAGCTTACCCATTGGCAGTATGAACAGCGGAGCATACTTTATCAGTCTTACCGATAATGCGGGTAATGAGCGTACTGCGCGATTCATGGCCTATTAGTGTAATTCACAAAACGCGATTGAGCACAATTGGATTTTTAGATTTTTCGTTCGTAATCGAATGATTTTTTCATTATTTTTACGCATTCGTTTTGTAACTATTTTGCATGAAAAGACTTTGGAAATTTCTAAGAAGCAAGCTGTTTTTAATAAACTTTGGTCTGGCTGTTGTTATCACTGTTATCTTGGTTTGGCTTGCCATGTTTATTCTTCAAAAATACACCCATCATGGTCAATCAGTTTCTGTTCCCGATTTCGTTGGCCTTAGTATTGATGAAACCGAAAAAATATGTAACGAAAGAGATTTTCGTTTTGTGGTTATCGATTCGGTGTATACCGACGAGGTAGAAAAAGGCGCTGTGGTTGAGCAGAATCCGGTTGCCGGATTCAAGGTTAAAGAAGGTCGCACCGTTTACCTGATTGTGAATGCCAGCAGCGACGAAATGGTTACCATGCCCGAACTTGAGGGGGTTTCGCTTCGACAGGCACAAGCCCTTTTAGAATCGTACGGATTGATTGCAGGCAACCTGAAATACGTACCCGATATTGCAAAAAACGTCATCATACGCCAATCGTATAAAGGCAGGGACATTGAACCCGGCACAAAAATAAAAAAGGGTTCGAAAATCGATTTAATAATTGGTCTGGGGCTAAGCGACGAGAAAACAAAAGTTCCGAGACTGATTGGTCTATCACACAAACAGGCACTAAACCAACTCATCGACATGTCGTTAAATCTGGGTGCCGTGATTTTCGACAACAGCATTAAAAACCGCAAAGATTCACTCGACGCCAAAGTTTTCCGACAATCACCCGGTTATGATACAATAAACGTTGTAAATTTGGGTTCTACTGTAGATATTTGGTTAACACGCGACACTTCTCTACTGCGAGGTGTTTCGCATAATGATTGATTACGACTGTATGTTTATGAAAAAAGCAATAATAATATCAGTTCTGGCACTTTTCGCAGCTTTAGCACCTGCTCAGGAAGTGCTTATCGATATTGCTCCGTCGATTATTGGCGATGCGGCAAAAACCTATTTTGCAGAATACGAATCAAAAGCGTTAAAAAACAACGACACACTAGAACTACCTTTCTTCGATGATTTTTCGAATTCACATGTTTTCCCGAATCAAAGTTTTTGGATCGACCACGCTGCCTTTATGAATAACGGATATGCAAAAGATCCCGTTTCAATTGGCGTAGCCAGTCTCGATGTAATCGACAGTACTGGAAATGTGTACACACACCTGTCGTATTCGGCAAGTATGGTATCGGAACATTTAACCTCTCGTCCTATTAATTTGCAATACGAAGCTTCCGATTCAATTTATCTGAGTTTTTACTATCAGGCAGGGGGCTACGGCAACAAACCCGATGCCGGCGATTCTCTGGTGTTGGAGTTTTCCACCCCCGACACTTCCTGGATATCGGTGTGGCGTGTTGATGGGGGAACTGCCATGAGCCATTTCGAACTGGTACTTATTCCCATTACACAAGATTATTTCCTTAAAAAAGGATTTCAGTTTCGTTTTAAAAACTATGCCAGCATCAGCAGCAACTACGAACCATCGTGGAATAGCAATTTCGATGTTTGGAACATCGACTATGTAAGCCTCGACACTGCCCGTAATGCCAACGATACCGTAAGTCAGGATGTGGCATTTATTTCGAACTTTCAAAGTATGCTGAAAACATACGAAAGCATACCTTGGGAACATTTTAAAACGGTAGCTGCCGACAATACCATCGACTCGCTGGTATATGTGTATAAAAACAACGGTAACACCACACAAAATATCAACCGGCAGTTGATTATCCGTGATGTCTGGGGTAACGGATCGGGGTTCTCGAGTCTCGACGACAGCGAAAACATTTTGCCATTCAGCACTTTGAGCTATGCAAAAACGGTGAACTACACTTTTAATTCCAACACCGAAGATTCGGCTATGTTCGAGCTTAAAGGCTTTATTAAAACCGACACCACACTTGCCCGAAGGCCATATCGATGGAACGATACCATAAGTTATTATCAATCGTTCTATAACTACTATGCCTACGACGATGGATCGGCCGAAATGGGATACGGCATCACAGGGCAGGGCACCGCAGGCTCAGGGATAGCTCTTCGATTCGAAACCATTAAACCCGACACCCTGCGAGGTGTAAATATTTTCTTCAACAAAGTGCTCGACGAGGCAAACATCAAATATTTCTACCTGATGGTGTGGGGCAACAACAACGGTATTCCGGGCGACACGCTGGTTGAGCAAATTGGTGTTAAACCCATATATACCGATAGCTTGAATCAGTTCCACTATTATGCACTCGACACACCTGTTTTTGTTTCGGGTACTTTTTATATCGGGTGGATAAAAACTACCGATGATATGCTCAACGTTGGTTTCGACAAAAACCGAAACGCCTCCCAGCACTTATTATATAATATCGGGGGTACATGGGAATCATCGGCATTGCAGGGATCGATAATGGTTAGGCCGGTATTTGGGAAGGATCCTAACCCGTTAAGTATTCCCCAAAGCATTCAGTCTGCCGAATATAAATTATACCCAAACCCTGCACGAGACCTGATTTTTATCGATAGTAAAAATTCTTCATCAGCGGAAGCATACCAGATATTCGATTACACAGGCAGGATGTGGCAACAAGGAGAACACCACGGAAGCATTAACATATCGTCGCTGCAACCGGGTATGTATTTTCTCCGGCTCAATGGCGGAATACATACCTATACCTTAAGGTTCTCGGTAGCAGATTGATACATGCTGGCAGGCAACCAATACAATAACGATCCCGAAAATTTCGATAATCAAGAGGAACTTTTCGAACACTATCGCTATGTGGTCGACCCGGGACAAAGCTTGCTGAGAATAGACAAATACCTTGCGGCAAAAATTGCCAATGTTTCGCGAACCAAAATTCAGGCAGCCAGCGATGCAGGAAATATTCTGGTAAACGAAAACCCCGTAAAGCCTAACTATAGGGTGAAACCCGGCGACATCATCAGCATTTTGTTGAACTTCCCGAAAATTGAGTTTGAACTTATTCCTCAGAACATACCCCTTAGCATTGTTTACGAAGACGGAGAGCTTCTGGTTGTAAACAAGGCTGCAGGAATGGTTGTGCATCCGGGGGTGGGAAACTACGAAGGCACACTGGTGAATGCTCTGGCATTTTATCTGCGAGAAAACGAATTGTTTTCGGAGAATAACATGAGGGCAGGGCTGGTTCATCGCATCGACAAAGATACCAGTGGACTTTTGGTTGTAGGCAAAACCGAAAAAGCTCTCGGTTTTCTAGGGAAACAATTTTATAATCATACCACAGCACGTACCTACCATGCTTTGGTTTGGGGCGATCTTACCCAAGATTACGGAACGATTACCGGGCATATTGGCCGTAACCCAAAAAATAGAAAAATTATGTCGGTGTTCGAAGATGGATCATCGGGTAAGCATGCTATTACCCATTATCGGGTACTTCGAAGATTTGGCTATGTAAGCCTTGTTGAATGCAAACTCGAAACAGGACGCACACATCAGATCAGAGCCCATTTTTCACATATCGGGCACCCCTTATTCAATGATGCCGATTATGGTGGAAACAAAATTCTAAAAGGATCGGGTTTCAGCAAATACAAACAATTTGTTGAAAACTGCTTTCAGATTTGCCCACGACAGGCACTGCATGCCAAAACGCTTGGCTTTGTTCATCCTGTTTCGAAAAAAGAAATGCTTTTCGACACCGAGATTCCCAACGACATGCAACAATGCATCGATAAATGGGAAAGCTATATATCGGGGCGAACTATATAAACATGCTTTGAATTATTTAACACAGGCTCACCATCGCATGTTCCCCAGCTTAATTCCCAAATATACAGTGCGTGGTGAAACCGGCCCATATATATACGCAGGATCTCTGTCGGCTCCCACTCCAAAATCGTTTTGATATGAATCGAAAATGTTTTTAGCACCTGCCAACAACTGCAAATCAGCTCCGTTTAGCCTAAAAGAATAGCTGAGTTTTATTCCTGCATCGAAAAATACCTGCGACGTTCTAAGTTCCCCTTCGCTTCCAGCTTCATCGCCAAAATAGGGAACCAGCATAGGCCCTGTATAGGTTCCGGTTAACACAACACTGAATCGTTTGCTGATGTTATAATCGGCAGTAAAAAACCCATACATATCGGGAGCCCTGAAAAAACGAGTCTCATCAAATTCCTGCACACTATCGTAATTGCTTTTCTGGTACGTAAAACCTGCATTAAAAGCCAGGTCTTCAGAAAAATTCAAATATAGTTCCGCGTTAATTCCTCGCACCGACGCACCACCTTCGGCATTTCTACGGGTATATATCACAACACCCTGTTCGTCAGGTTCACCAATCTCATTCACAAAAGGGTTTTGCAATCGTGTGTAAAACACATCTACAGTATAGCGGAGCGAGCCGGCTTTCAGTTTTTTACTTACATCGAGCGATGCCGTAAAACTATTCGATGTTTCCTGATGCAACATGGGATCGTTTATATTAATTACCTGGCGAGAACCGGATGTTTCGATATGTAAATCTTCGTCGAAGATTTGGGGAGCACGATATCCCTTTGCGTAACCAAGTCTGGTTTGCACCGCTTCGGTAAAAGAATACATCACACTAAGGCGTGGCACAAAAACACCGGCGCTTTTCAAAGTATTACCGCCTAAATTATCAGAAATGTGGAAAACATCGTAACGTGAACCTGCATACATCGAAAATCGGCCTGCCCTTAATTCGTATTGAAAAAAGCCACCTAAAGTTTGTAAATCCTGATCGGCTACCCGGGTATTGTCAACATGAGGAATTTCGACGCCATCTTCAGTTAATTCAGCATTTTCGATATCGGGATAGCCCAGTTTTGTATCGCGCAATCTTCCCCCTGTGTAATCGATACCGGTGGTAATGGCCGAATGTCCCAAAAACAGTTTGTAATTTATCCCTGCTGTTCCAGTGATATCGCGTGTTTTTCCATAATCGCTCAGCGAGCGATTTGCTCCATAGTAAGAGTCACGCAGTACCCATTGGCCTGCTGCAAAAACCGATAACAGGTCGTACTCTCTGAAAAACTGATCGTAGGTAAGCGACAAAGCCCTGATATTATGTTTTACCGATTCCGACACATCGCGTTCGTGCCAGATATAATCTTGACGGTTGCCCCCATTTCGCTCCTCGCTGATATTAAAAAAATCGAGCGACACCTTGTTGCGATACCCAAAGCGATGAAAAATACGGGTTCCCAAGGTGAGATTATGCATGGGAGCTATTTCAGAAAAACCATCGCTATTGGCATCAAACATCTTACGCTCGCGCGAAAAACCGTATAGCACCATCCCTGTTTTATAATCATCGGATATAAGCGATGTATTAAACGAAGCTGCATAATCGGCAGCCGGTTTAACTCCTTTCGAGTGCCCCAATCCCGTTAGCCCTGAAACCAAACCGGCTTCGAAACCGTTACTTATAGGGTCACGCAATATGATATTCAAAGAGCCTGCAATGGCATTTCCACCGTATATGGCCGACCCACCGCCTTTGATAACCTCTACTCGCTCAATCATGTTGGCCGGGATTAACTCCAGGCCATACACACCGGCCAAACCACTAAAAATCGGCCTGCCATTAATAAGTATCTGGGTGTAGGGTCCCTCCATCCCATTCATGCGTACCTGAGTAAATCCGCAATTCTGACAGTTGTTTTCGAGACGCAAACCCGGACAATACGACAAACTTTCTCCCACCGACAACGACTGTGTTTTCTGCAAAACTTCAGGCGAAATACTTTGTATCAGAACCGGTGTTTCCGTTTTTCGTTCGCTGTTGCGATTGCCCGAAACAACTACCTCGTTAAGCCCCATTACATCACGGTCGAGCTCAAAATTTAATTCAACAGTAGTACCCCTAATTGCAACAACACGCTTTTCCTGTGTTGTATATCCAACATAACTGACTACAATCACCCACTCACCTTCGGGTACATTAGTAAGAAAATAGTGTCCTGTTACGTCGGTAAGCACTCCCAGAGTTGTTCCCTTTATCGACACATTGGCATAGGGCAAATGCTCGTCGCAGCAAATTACATGACCAATAATATGAGCATCGGTTTTTTGTGTTTGAGCAAACAGTACTTGCGTTGTTGCTGCATAAAATAGTGCAGCATAAATTAAGTATTTCATAAATAATTTTTTGTTAAACGTTTTCAAATAAATCACAAAATTGTTTTGCTTACAGGCAAAACCACACTGTATTCGAAAACGAAGGAGGGGCGCGCCACGATTTAAAACAGGCAGAAAAAGCAGTTATTATTACGCAATCAGCATCGAAATTATTCCGAATTACGATAATATCAGTAAGCCACAACATTAACCATACAACAGCAATAAAAACGAAGAACTGCTGCAGTAAAACAAAATCAAAAGCCGTATGCTGATGACTCTTAATGGGTTCATTGTCGTTTTGTGTATCAAATGGGTGTGCGTGAGCAATCACTTTGCCACAAGGCGTGATGTGACTATGTAGAAAAAAACTTTCATTAAACAACATGAAAGCCATAAGAGCTATGGTAAACCAAGCAAATAGCCTTGCTGTGCTTATTTTTCTGTGTTGCTTCATCGGGTGCAAATATATAAAATTTTCACCCAATTAAGAATAATTCTAAATTAATTTCAGGTAATTATTATTTTGTAGAGCATCAATCAGACGGCCACAATTACAACACAGTTATCCCAAATCAGAAATACGTTGCAATTTGGTCATATTCAGAATTTTTATTTTTCGGCCATCGATATCAATTACTTTTTCGCCGGCAAAAGTAGAAAGTGTTCTTATGGCATTACTGGTGGTCATATTACTCAGATTTGCAACATCTTCGCGCGAAAGGTATGCTTTAATTGTAACGCCATCCTCTTCGAAGCCGTAGGTATCGGCAAGAAAAAGCAGCGACTCGGCCAGACGGCCTCGTATATGCTTTTGCGTAAGGTTTACAGTCTGCGTATTCGATATTCCCAGCTCGGTTGCCAGATTTTTCAGCACTCTGAAAGTTAAACCCGGGTTCTGTTTCATTACATTAAACAAAACTTCTTTATCGATGGTGCAGGCAGTGGAGTTTTCGATAGCAACCGCCGACGCATGATAGTTCTGCCCTGCAAAAAGTGCACGGTACCCAATAAAACCTCCCGGTTTGGCAAGCCTAACAATCTGTTCACGGCCTCCCACTCCCTCCTTAAAAATTTTTACTTTTCCGAGCGAAAGACAGATTAAGCCATTAGGCCGCGCACCCTCGGCAAAAACCATTTCGTTTTTTTTATAGTTTTTCACCTGTGTATTTACGATAAGTAAATTCTTCTCATCTTCGTTAAGCCCGAAAAAGATGGAACTTGCATCAAAAAACACTTTGTATCGAGGATCGGTGTTTTGTATATCTTCCATAACTGCTTGCTTTTTTGTTGTTCTGCAAAAATAATAAAATGAATTCGTTTCGGCAAATTACTTAAAACAATCAGTTTTAATAACGGTGTTTTTAGCTATTTAATAAACTGTCGGTAGAAATAGTACGAATTATTTTCGTAATTCATGTTTTTTTTGTATCTTGCGCAAGATTATAATTAATGTTAACAACTTAAAGTAAATGCTATGAAAAAACTCTCTTTATTATTAATGGTAGTTTTTGTTGCTTCAATGTCTTTCGGGCAAAATATGATGGTTAAAAAAGACCGTTCATTCCCTGTTAAAAGCGACAAACAAGAACAAACAAAAGATTTGGAAGTAATTTGGGAAAACGATTTCTCGAATGCTGCCGAGTGGGTAACTGAATATCTGCCCGATAATCCAAATGATGGACCTTGGGTAATCGGCACTGCCGGTCCTGCCGGATTCTACTCAGCCGGTATGGGTGCCATTAACTCCACAACAGCTGCTAACGGTTTCGCTATGTACGATTCTGATGGTATTGGTGTATCGGAAACCACACAAGATTCAAAACTCACCTACACCGGCAGCATCAACTGTACAGGTTATACAAACGTAGGGGTTCAATTTGAGTCGTATTATCGCAAATATCATGGCACTCCTTATCTCGAAGTCAGTGTCAATGGTGGAACTACATGGACTCAGTTCGAAGTTCATTCCGATCTTACTGTAAATCAGGCATCAGCCAATCCCTCAATTCAGATAGTAAACATTTCGGCAGTTGCTGCCAACCAGCCCGAAGTTAAAATCCGTTTTCGCTATGTTGGTGAATGGGACTATGCATGGATGGTTGACGATGTTCAAGTTTTTGTTGCTCCCGACTATGATGTAAGCATAGTAGACGTTAGAATCAATTTCTTTCCTCAGTACATTAACTATGGATTTAGTGGTTTTTACGGACAAATCCCCAGCTTCCAAATGTATGAAGTAGGTGCTCCCATTACTTTTACCGGTGTTGTTAAAAACTTTGGAACACAAACTGTTACACCAAATTTCAACGCAATCGTGAAAGACAACACAGGCAGCGAAGTATATGCTATCACAGCTACTTATGAAGGAACACTGGCTACCGAAGAATTAGATACCATTAATACCGACGAGCCTTATTTCTTCTTCGATCCGGCTTCTGATCAGGAATATGGTATTTATACATTTGAACTGTCAACCGACGTTGACGGGGCTACCGACGAAAATCCGGCGAACAATATGGTAACATATCAAACCTACCTGAATCCTTCGATGTATGCTCACGACAACGACACCTATTCGGGACAGTGGAGCACCTGTAACTACAACGGTGGTTGCCTCGATGGAGATGTTATTGGAGTGACTTATCCAATTTTTGTTAGTTGCGATATCAATTATGTTGATGTTTTTATCGGTTCGATGACCGAAGTGGGAGCCAGCTTCCTGGTAAAACTGATGACCAGAGCTGATGTAGGCGAACCTTTCGAAGAATTGGTTTCGAGTGCTCTTATTACCATTGAAGACGAATCGATGGTTGGAACCATGCACACTATTGAATTTGCCGATCCTTATACTGTAGAACTTGCAGCTGACGAATGGATGGAATTATTTGTAGCTGTTGAGTACTACACCGGTGGCGACACCTATCATTTCCGCCTCGGTATCGATGCTAGTGTTCCTACTTCGGGATGGGAAACATGGATGTATTTTTCGGGTGAAGACACTTGGTATTATTATGGAGGAACCCACGTTCCCATTATTCGCCTGAGTGTTGGTCCTTATAGCGGTAACACCACCATTGTATCGGAAGATATTTCGGTTTATCCAAATCCTGCCAACGATATCGTGAACCTGAACAATGTTGAAGGTGCCAATATCCAGGTGGTTGATATTACCGGTAAAGTACTGGTTAATATGAATGCTGCTCAAAATAGCGTTGCAGTCGACATGTCAGCTTTTGCTCAAGGAACCTATATCATTCGCATTTTGAACGAAAACGGACTCACTGTTAAAAAAGTGAATCTTGTTAAATAAATCCTGTATCACGGTTTACATAAAAAGGCTGTCTCAACCGAGACGGCCTTTTTTATGCCCTTTTGGTAAACGGGAACAAAATGTTGTGCACAACAACTTCGGTTAACTGAGTTATTTCTCCTCTGTCGTTCGATATCTTCCGCGTAGTAATACTGCCGTCGATTACTATCTCATCGCCACGTTCCAGATTGTTTTTAACAAGCAAAGCCTGATTGCCGGCTACAACAATCCGATGAATCTGACGGTCGATAAATCGCTTTCCATCAATAAGGTAATAGTCGCAGGTTAACAACATAAATCGTGCAAGCGCATTTCCGTTCACATTGCTGAACTCAGTCTGGCTGCACACTTCTCCGATTAATTGAACTTTGTTTACAAATACCATAGCTTACAAATTTTTAGTTTCGGCAAATATCGAAATCAGAAATTATGGTATTCGGTTTTTAAGCGATTGATTGCGCTTTGATTCGTTTGTTGTCGTTTGCTACCGATAATTCAGTGAATTTTACATTTTTTCAGGCATTTCAATACCCAATAGACCCATAGACCGTTCTAATGCCTCTTTTGTTAACGAACACAACACCAGGCGAAAATGCAGAATATTAGCGTCTTTTTCTTTCAGTATGGTGTGCTCGTGGTAATACTGATTAAACTCTTTCGACAACTCATAAGCAAAATTGGCTATACTTCCGGGATCGAGGTTGCGGGCAGATTCCTGAACCAGTCCCGGATATTTTGTAATCAGTCGCAAAATATCTATTTCCTTATTCACGGTTCTGGTTTCTTCTGAAACCTTTCCCTTAAATTTGATGTTCATTTTTTGTGAATTACGCAAGATAGAGCAAATGCGAGCATAGGTATACTGTACAAAAGGTCCGGTGTTACCGTTGAAATCTATAGACTCTTTCGGGTCGAATGTCATATTTTTTCTTGGATCGACTTTAAGCATAAAATACTTAAGCGCTCCCATTGCAATTTTTTTCAGTATTTCTTCTTTTGCATCAGCATCAATATCACCAAGTTTACCGTGTTCAAGCGACATGGCACGGGCAGTTTCGAGCATTTCGTCAACGATATCGTCGGCATCCACTACCTTTCCTTCGCGCGATTTCATCTTACCATCGGGTAACTCAACCATGCCATACGACATGTGATAGATACTATTAGCCCATTCGAAGCCCAGCTTTTTGAGTATAGCCTTAAGCACTTGAAAATGATAGTTTTGCTCGTTCCCTACCACATAAATATGACGGTGGAGGTGATAGCTGCTGAAACGGTTTACGGCAGTTCCAATATCTTGTGTGATATAAACACTGGTACCATCGGAACGAAGTAGTACTTTTTCGTCGAGGCCTTCGTTTTGTAAATCGACCCACACCGATCCATCCTCTTTTTCGAAGAATATTCCCTTTTTGAGGCCTTCGAGAACCAGACTTTTACCAAGTTTATATGTTTCCGATTCAAAATAGGTTGTATCGAAGCTGATACCCAGTTTGGCATATGTTTCATCGAAGCCTTGCAGTACCCAGCTGTTCATTTGCTTCCACAGCCAAATTACATCGTGGTCGCCCGATTCCCACAATTGCAACATTTCGCGAGCCTCTTTCATATGTTGGGTCTGCTCTGCAGCCTCTTTCTCGCTAAACCCCTGCTGCAATAATGCCTGCAATTCTTCTTTAAAAGCCTTTTCGAATTGTACATAGAAATCGCCTACCAACTTATCACCTTTTTTCCCTGTACTGGCAGGGGTGCAGTTCTTTCCGTATTTACGGTAGGCAAGCATCGATTTACAAATATGTATTCCCCTGTCGTTCACCAGATTAACTTTAATAACCTCGTTACCGGCCTCCTTCAAAATCCTTGATAAAGAATCGCCCAACAAATTGTTTCGAACATGCCCAAGATGCAGTGGTTTGTTGGTATTTGGCGACGAAAACTCGACCATATATCGCATTGGGTTCAAGGCATCACAGGTATATATGCCCTGATGAGCCATGGTGTTCATGCGAGCTATCCAGTAGTCGCTGCTCATCCTTAAGTTCAGAAATCCTTTAACCACGTTGTAGGATGCTATTCCTTGCATCTTATTCTGCAAATAGACTCCTATTTCTTTAGCTGTAGTGTCGGGTTTGTTTTTTGAGTATTTCAACAAAGGAAAAACCACTAATGTAAAATCTCCCTCAAAATCTTTATTTGTAAACTGAAGCTGAATATCCTGTGGATCAGGTTCCTGCTTATAGATAGCTTTAATTGCTTCAATTACAGTGGTTTTAATAGTAATCTCCATGTAAATATTTATAAAAAGAAAACAAATATATTGAATTGAATACTTCGAATTGTAAAAGCGTATTTTTAGTTATCAACAAATTTCGATGGATTATCTTTAAAAAAAACACAAAACATCGAAATGCCACATTTATTACACAATGGTTTTCGCGCTTTGCAAATATAACGTCCGTGAAGGATAAGCCAATGATGCGCCTTATGCAGCAACGATTCAGGAAATATTGCAACCAACTGTTTTTCAACAGCCAATGGAGTTGTCGCATTTTTTACAAGGCCCAAACGATTTGAGACTCTAAAAACATGTGTATCAACTGCCATAAGTGCTTTCCCAAAAACAACTGAACCCACCACATGGGCTGTTTTTCGACCTACCCCCGGAATTTTTTGAAGGTCATCGGGGTCTTCGGGAATACTACCACCAAACTGAGATATCACCGTGTTGGCCATGCCAAGCAAATGTTTAGCCTTATTGTTCGGATAGGAACACGATTTTATCAGCTCGTATATGTCTGATTCGTTAGCCGTCGATAAACTTTCAACATCGGGAAATACCGAAAAAAAGTCACGGGTAATAATATTTACACGTTTATCGGTGCATTGAGCCGATAAGATAACTGCAACAAGAAGCTGATAAGGAGTGGTATAAACCAACTCTGTTTCAGGCTCGGGCGAATGGTTTTGAAACCATTCGATAATAGCTTGTGCACGTTGTTTGCGAGTCATTTCTATACTTGATTCAGAAAACGTTCGGCATCAATTGCAGCCATGCAGCCTGATCCGGCAGCTGTAGTGGCTTGTCGGTAGTGCTTGTCTTGCACATCGCCACAGGCAAATACTCCGGGCACATTGGTATATGTTGATCCAGGAACGGTTTTGATATAACCTGCTTCATCGGTATCGACGTATTGCTTAAAAATATCGCTGTTGGGATGATGCCCAATAGCCACAAAAAAGCCGTGTATGGGAATGTGTTTTTCTTGTTGGTTTTCGTCGGTAAGAATTACACCCGTAACACCGCTAAAGTTACCAACAATTTCTTTGGTTTGGTGTTTCCACAAAACTTCGAGATTGGGAGTATTGAACACGCGCTGCTGCATGGCCTTTGAGGCTCTGAGCTCATCGCGGCGAACAATCAGATACACTTTGTTGCATAAACCGGCCAGATAAGTGGCTTCTTCGGCAGCAGTATCTCCACCCCCAACCACTGCAACATCTTTCCCTCGGTAAAAGAAACCATCGCAGGTAGCACAGGCCGACACACCCTGACCTCGAAACTTTTGTTCCGATTCTAAACCCAAATATTTGGCTGTAGCTCCTGTAGCAATAATAACCGTATCGGCTATAATTTCGGTTCCATTATCGGCAAAAGCACGAAAGGGTCGTTGCGAAAAGTCGACTTTATGTATTACCCCAAACCGCACATCGGCACCAAAGCGTAGGGCTTGTTTTTTTAAATCCTCCATCATGGCCGGGCCCGATACACCATTGGGGTAGCCCGGAAAGTTTTCGACTTCGGTAGTAGTTGTCAACTGCCCGCCCGGTTCCATGCCTTCGTAAACAATGGGCGACAAATTAGCACGAGATGCATAAATAGCGGCCGTAAAGCCTGCCGGTCCTGAACCGATAATCAGGCATTTAGTTTTTTCACTCATAGTGTGTAATATTATTTAATTCTTTTTATTTCGGTAATTCCCCAGGTGTTATCTCCCCTTTCAATTTTCATTATTACTTCATCGGTTATAAGCACACATTGACCATCGGGTTTGTAGCATGCCTGAACTTCTAGTGTCATCATGACATCGATTCGGTTGGCATCAATTGTGAAATCTCTTGCAAAAATAACTGTGTTTTCGTAGTAATTCACATTCATATCAAAAACATCATCGTACATTGTGCTATATGGGGTAATTCTGTATAATGGCTTATTGGCCTGTTCATCCGTTTTTTCATCGAAAGCAATAATCATTGGTAAAGGCCCACCATCGGGCATCTCTTCGGCATACACATACCAATCTTTGGCAATGTTGGTTTTAATTTTCAAAACAAATCCATCGTTGGACCTATCTTCTACCACAAACTTCCATTCTACAGGCTTAAGAGGCTGAGCAGCAGCAACCGAAGCAAACAGCATTCCGGCCAATATTAACATTGTCTTTATCATTGTATTAGTTCTATTGTTGCACTATCGGTAATATGCACCTTTACAATATTAGTGCCATACCCTCCAAAAAAACCCTGAGCCGGATCACCTTGAATATTTGTGAGAATGGTTGCAGGGTTCGTGAACGGATTTCCCCAGGTAATCATGTGTCGGTAGTAACTATTCCAGAATTTGTAGTGTTCTACGTCAATGCTCGAGAGTCGAATCAAAACATTTGTATTTTTACCGTATGCCACCGCTTCAAGAAACTCTTCATCGGTTTCGTCGTTGTTTTCGAAAAACGAAATTATTTCGGCACCTTTAGAAATGAAGTTGAACACCACTTTTTTTCCATTATCGTACAAATCATCTGAAATATGACTTCCGAAATAAGGTTTCAAAAAGCCAAGCTGCTCGAATTCTACCATAGTATGCAAAGCGTAACAGTTGCCGGGTTGTGGCGGATCTTGAAAAGCAAAGCTGATATAACCCAGCGAATCGTGATCGCTCAATAAGTTGAACCAAACACTATCGATTACAACCGGCTGTGGGATACTTGTGTAGGCAAAATACTTTTTGTCGTTATAAGAAACATCTAAGCGGTATTGCCTACCCACTTCACCTGTCATATTGTCGCATGTATAACCAAAATATGGGAATTGTGGTATAAATGCAGGGTATAGCCTTACTCGTTGAGTACCATCGCTAATAGTTACCACTGTCGACTCGCTAAATACCATCATGTTAATTAATGTTGAAGAATCGACCACGTCGAAATATCCGGCATTTTTAGTAAGAAATACATAGGGGTTTTCACCATTCACAATATAAGCTTCAACAACAAGTTTTTCGACAGGGCGCGGCAAATCGACAGATATATCAATTTCGCAAGAAACCAGCATGAAAAGAAGTATCATTGGAGGCACAAAATTTTTGAAGTGTTTTTTCATAGTCGTTAAAAATTAAAATTCCAGGTTATCGCAGGCAGTATTGGGATTAATGATACCTGTTTGGCTACCGTTCTGAAATTTCCCTGGTCGACATTTCCCTCGTAGAAAAAATATATGAAATAGGGATTTTTACGGTTATACACATTGTAAACCGAAAAATTAAGTTCCGATTTCCATCTTTCCGTTTTTTTCAACACATAACTCACCGAAATATCAAGGCGATGATATGGATCGAGTCGGTAAGAATTCCTGGGTCCATACTCGTTTACTATCTGTCCATCAATAATATACCTTGCAATTGGTAAAGTGGTTGTATTTCCGGTAGCATACACAAACACCGAACCTATCGTCCACTTTTCGTTTATAAAATAAGTAAGCGTAAGCGACAAATCATGTCGTCGATCGTATTTTGCAGGGAAAGGGTTTCCGTTGTCGATTTCATTAAAAAAACGCTGAGTTTTCGACCAGGTATAACCAATCCATCCAGTAATACGACCGGTACGCCTCTTCAGAAACAGTTCAAGTCCATAGGAGCTTCCATCTCCAAAAATGAAGTAATTGTCGGGATTATCGTTCAAATCGTCGCCATATAAAGCTCCATCCATATACTCGATTAAATTCTTCAATTGCTTATAGTAAATCTCGGCAGAGGCTTCGAACTGATTGTTTGCAAAATTTCGAAAATATCCGGCAGCAACCTGTCGCCCAAACTGAGGTTTAACCCTATCGCTGCTGGGCACCCATAAATCGGTAGGGAGTGTTGATGCAGATAACGAAGCCAAGTGTATAAATTGATTGTTCTGCATATACGAGAATTTCACACTCGATGTTTTACCTGTAGATATCTTCATCGAGAACCGTGGTTCGGGAGAGTAATAATCGCACACCAGTTCGTTGGCTGCGTAAACAATAGAATCGACAGTATGCATATTATTGTCATCTTTCAAAAACCGGGTAAACGGTCCTGTTTGAAAAAAACCATTTAAACGAAAACCTGCATACATAGAAACTTTATCGTTAATTATAAAGTCATCGCCAATGTATACCGATGCTTCATGGGCATATTGCCGATTACTTTCATTAAAATTATAGGCCATATCGCCGAAGTCGGCCGTTACTGTATTGGGAGTAAAAATATGATACACGTAGTTTGTTCCAAACTTTACAGTATGTTTTGGGTTGGGCAACCACGTAAAATCCTGTTTAAAATTAACATCTCTTATTCCCGAATTCTGAATAAGCCTAAAGCCATCGGAGCCATCTTCGTTGCGCATTCCCACATCAGTTGAAAACTGATAATCGCTAAACACAGCTGTTGTGTTCAGGAAAAACCGACTATTGAACAAATGATTCCAACGCAAAGAAGCCATTCCATTGCCCCAAGGTATTTTCATCATAAAATTAGATTCGGAACTTTTAAAGCTGAAAATATCTTTTCCATAATAGGCGCTAAAGAATAGGCGGTCTTTGTCGGAGAACCGATAGTTGAATTTAGCATTCAAATCGTAGAAGTAGTATCCCGAACCTTTAAATGGACTGGTTTTTTTAACAAATGGCTGCACTAAAATATCGATATAAGTACGTCGTGCCGAAATCAGAAAACTGCAGGTATCTTTTTTAACAGGCCCCTGTACTGTAAGCCGCGTAGCAATGGTACCAATACCTCCATCTACATGAAACGATCTCATATTTCCGTTGTCCATCGAAATATCGAGCACCGAGCTAACCCGTCCTCCATACTGCGCAGGCATACCTCCTTTGTATAATTCCACATCTTTAATAGCATCGGCATTAAACACCGAAAAGAAACCAAATAAATGAGAGGCATTGTAAACAACAGCCTCATCGAGCAAAATAAGATTTTGGTCGGGACCTCCGCCTCGTACATAGAACCCTGAATTTCCATCACCTGCCGACTGAACACCCGGCAATAACTGAATGGTCTTTAGGATATCGACCTCGCCCATAAATGCCGGAATGGTTTTGACTTCTTCTACCGGCAGCTTGTTCACACTCATACGACTATCCTGAATATTACGATCGGTTCGTTCGCCACTTACCACTATTTCGTTTGCCATGTATGCAGTAGCTTTCAGATTGATATTCAACGAAATGTTTTTATTCAGGCTTATCTCTCGAACTTCCTCTTGATATCCAATAAACGAATATTTCAAACTATATGTGCCTGCCGGAAGCGATAATGAATAAAAACCATATGCATTACTGGTAGTTCCGGTTCTTTCATCGGTTACAATTACGTTGGCTCCTATCAATTCTTCGCCGCTTGATGCATCTTTAACGTATCCGCTAATTGTGTATTTTTGGGCATTGACATTCGTTAACAACAAGAGAATCAACACATTGGCAATAATAATTCGCATATTAATGTAATATTTTTCGCAGCACTAAAAGTAACACAAAAACGCATCAGTCTGAATACACAGTTTTAATATTAACCAAAAATTAAGACTTATGTTTTGTTTTATTTTCAAAAAGATTTTGCATTGTTTAAATGCTTTCTTACATTTGCACCACATTTTTCGGGGTGTGGCGCAGTTGGCTAGCGTACTTGCATGGGGTGCAAGGGGTCGGAAGTTCGAGTCTTCTCACCCCGACGAAAAAAGCGACAAATTGTCGCTTTTTTAGGTTTTATGTAATCACAAGGGTTTAAGAACAGTGCCTTTGGGTTCGTGAATTTCAGGCCAATACTATTTGAACAAAAAACTTACAGTCCTTGAATTTCCTTCATCAATACGCTCATTTCGCGCTGCATTTTCTCTGCCTCGCTACCGGCAACTTTGTCAAAATTGCTACTGCTATCGGCAAATATGATGTTTCGGGAAGAGTTGACCAATAAACCCACCTTTGCATTCATGCCATATTGGGCAACTTCATGCAGGCTTCCGCCTTGAGCTCCGACACCTGGCACCAACAGAAAATGCTTGGGAACAATTTTTCGAACATCGCTTAGCATTTCGGCACGAGTTGCTCCCACCACATACATCATATTGTTGCAATCGCCCCATTGCTGCGATTTTTCGAGCACCGATTCGAACAAGCGTTGTTGATTGTCGCTGTGGTACTGAAAATCGTCGGCACCTTTGTTCGAGGTTAATGCAAGCAGAATTACCCATTTATTTTTATAATCAAGAAAAGGACTCACCGAGTCGTGGCCCATGTAGGGAGCCACAGTAATGGCATCAACCTTCATGGTTTCGAAAAAGGCCCTGGCATATAAGCCCGAAGTATTACCAATATCGCCGCGCTTTGCGTCGGCAATAATAAATATTTCGGGGTACATGTGCTGAATGTATTGAATTGTTTTGGTAAGACTAATCCATCCGGCAACACCATTGCACTCGTAAAAGGCTAAATTGGGTTTATACGCTATGGTGTAGCGGGCTGTTGCATCAACAATAGCCTTATTGAATTCGAAAACGGGGTCATCTGTTTCGAGCAGATGCTGTGGAATTTTTCTTATATCGCTGTCGAGACCTACACATAAGTAACTTCTTTTTCGCAAAATCTCATTGAATAATTCGTTGTAATTCATTGTTTATGTTTTATTCGTTAGCTTCTTTTAAACGTTCGGCATTTTCGGCCATAATAAGCTGGTCGATAATTTCACGAATATCACCGTCCATTATTGCAGGCAAATTATACAGGGTTAAACCAATTCTATGATCGGTAACCCTACCTTGCGGATAGTTGTATGTTCGAATTTTGGCCGATCTGTCGCCTGTAGAAACCATGGTTTTTCGTTTACTGGCAATAGAATCGAGATATTTCTGATATTCGAGATTATACAAGCGTGTTTTCAGCTCTTTCATGGCTTTTTCAAGATTTTTCATCTTCGATTTCTCATCCTGACAAGTTACCACAGTTCCTGTGGGCAGGTGAGTAAGCCTGATTGCTGAATAGGTAGTGTTCACACTTTGTCCGCCGGGACCCGAAGAACAGTATTCGTCACGTTTTATATCAGCAGGATTCAACTGAATATCGACATCTTCGGCTTCGGGTAACACAGCTACCGAAGCGGCCGAGGTATGCACCCTACCCTGTGTTTCGGTTTGTGGCACTCGTTGAACGCGGTGCACACCCGATTCATATTTTAGTATTCCATACACACCTTCTCCGGCTACACTCACCACAATTTCTTTATATCCACCCTGGGTTCCTTCGGCAATACGGCTTACCTCCATCCTCCAGCCCTGTATTTCGCAAAACTTGCTGTACATACGAAATAAGTCGCCTGCAAATATACTGGCCTCGTCTCCACCCGAGCCGGCGCGTATTTCGAGAATGGCACTTTTTTCGTCTTCGGGATCTTTAGGAATAAGCATTAAGCGTATTTCTTCTTCGAATGGTTCCACTTTTTGCAGCAAATCATCGAGTTCTTGCTTGGCCATTTCGCGCATTTCCTCATCTTTTTCAACATTGAGCATTCTTCGTGCATCGTCGATGTTGGATAAAACAAGCATATACTCTTCGAAAGCAGCAATTATCGGACTTAACTCCTTGAATTCTTTGTTCAGTTTGATATATTTATCCATATCAGACATTACCGATGGATCAGAGATCAACCGTTTTACTTCTTCGAAACGTTTTCTGACTCCCTCGAGCTTATCAATCATCAATTTATCCGCCATATAAAACAGTATTTTTCATTATTAGTATTGGAACTCGCCATATTCCGAACGAATCAAAAGCGATGGTTTAGTGGCAGCTTCGCAATAACCCACAATACGGGCTTCAACACCAAAGCCTTGACTAATCTTTATGACTGCTTCAGCCAATTGCGGACTACAATATATTTCGAACCTATGCCCCATATTAAACACCCTATACATTTCGCGCCAGGGTGTACCCGATGTTTCCTGAATTAATGAAAACAGCGGCGGCACCTGAAACATATTGTTTTTCACAATACGCAAGCTGTCAACAAAATGAAGCACCTTGGTTTGAGCACCGCCACTGCAGTGAATTAGGCCATGAATATTGTTTCGGTAATTACGAAGCACTTCTTTAATTATGGGGGCATAGGTGCGGGTAGGCGACAAAACCAGTTTGCCTGCATCAAGGCCGGTTTCAGCAACTAAGTCGGTTAACCGGTATTTACCAGAATATACAAGCGATTCATCGATTCCATTGTCGTAACTCTCGGGGTATTTTTCAGCCAGATATTTACTAAACATATCATGTCGGGCCGAGGTAAGGCCATTGCTACCCATTCCGCCGTTGTAGCAATCTTCGTACACTGCCTGACCGTATGATTCTAAACCAATAATAACATCGCCGGGCGATATTTTCTCGTTGGTAATTACCTGACTTCGTGGCATTCGGGCACTTACTGTAGAATCTACAATAATGGTTCTAACCAAATCGCCTACATCGGCAGTTTCGCCTCCGGTGAGATAAAGTTCGATACCCATTTTACGAAATTCCTCACAAATTTCTTCGGTTCCTTCAATTATGGCTTTTATCACTTCGCCGGGTATCAGTCGTTTGTTTCGGCCAATAGTGGAAGACAGTAACACGGGGACATCGGTGGCACCCACACATAGCAAATCGTCGGTGTTCATTACAATAGCGTCTTTGGCAACACCTTTCCATACCGAGATATCACCGGTTTCGCGCCAATAGAGATAAGCCAGCGATGTTTTGGTTCCGGCACCGTCGGCATGCATAATATTACAATAATCGTCATCACCACCTAGCAAGTCGGGTAATATTTTGCAAAACGCTTTCGGATAAATGCCTTTGCTAATATTTCCGAGTGCTGCGTGCACATCTTCTTTGGCTGCTGAAACACCCCGTTTTATGTATCTTTCTTCAGAGTTCATCTCTATAAGATTTGGCTTGCAAAGGTAAATAAATATGTTATGGTAAAAAAGACAAATGCCGGTGTTACATAAACACTGGCATTTACTCTGTATCAATATCTCAACTAAAACTCGCCCGATTTATCAATCGGTTTCTTTTCTTTCAGTTTTTCATCTTCTTGAGGCACCACATGTTTTAGATGCAGGTTGTAATCTTTGCGCAGCACGCTGAACTCGGTGCGACGATTCAACTGATGTGCTGCCTCCTGCTGCTCTTTATTGGGCAATTTATCGATAAAGGCCGGTGTAAGCACGTCACCTTCTTTTAAGAACGAAAAACGCTCTGCTGTTTTTGCATCTATTTCTTTTGGTGAAGTTTCTCCAAAACCCTTCCATGTCAATCGTTCAGCATCGATTCCTTTCAAAATCAGATAATCGACGCACGATTTTGCACGACGCTCAGAAAGATCCATGTTATAATCGTCACCACCGCGATAATCGGTGTGGGCACGCAGTTCGATGGTAATATGCGGATTGTCTTTCAGCGTTTTTACGAGTCCGTCGAGTGCCACTGTCGATTCAGGCCTTAAATCAGCCTTGGCCAATTCGTATTCAATATTCGGGAGTTCAATAATTAATGGGATTCTTGCTACATTCAAATCAATAAAAAACACCGTATCATATTCTATTCCTTTGGTGGTAAACGACACAGAATTGGCAAAGTAATTTTCGTCGACTTCTGCCATAAGAGTATAGTTTTTTTCAACTTCTATCTCGAACATGTAGGCTCCATTGGCATCCGATTTAAGTTCCTTAACAATGCTTTGCTCGTCGAGCAACCGCACTGTTGCATCTTTAAGACGAACAATCTTGGTTAAATCGGTGGTGTCTTTTACAAAACCCTGTACTTTCACAACCAGAGGCGGCAGCGAAAAAGAATAAATATCGTCGCCTCCTTTACCACCGGGGCGGTTTGATGAGAAATATCCTTCTTCGTTGTTTCCTCTGAAAATGATACTGAAATCGTCGTAGGAAGAATTAATGGGATATTTCATGTTTTCGGCCATTTTAAACATACCGTTTCCATCGGCATCAGCATAAAAGATATCGAGCCCTCCCATGCCTCCTCTACCGTCGGACGAGAAATACAATCGGCCATCGTCGCGTAGAAACGGGAATACTTCGTCGCCACTTGAATTCACATTAGGCCCCAGATTAATAGGACCGGTAACACTGGCATTTTTTACATCGAAGCTTGCCTTGTATAAATCCATACCGCCATATCCTCCGGCTTTGTTACTGGCAAAAACAATAACATTGCCCTGTTTGTTAATTGCCGGATAACCCACTTCCCAACCTTCGAAACCTTGTATTTTGATTTCGACAGGAGTACCCCAGGTATTTCCTCTCTTGCTTGAAAGAAATAAGCGACAGGGAACATCAATTTTTTTGCCGGCCTCGCAACGGGTAAAGATTAACTCGGTACCCTTGGAACTTACCACAGCGGCACCTTCGTCGAATTCGGAGTTAATTTCACCGGGAACAGGAACGGGTTCGCTCCATGAACCTTTTCTATCTTGAACAACTTCGAATAAATCGGTAAATTTTTGCCCCGACTTATAATTACTCCTGTTGCCAAGCGTTCCGTCGCGAGAGGTGGTAAAATAGACGCTTCTGAAATCTTTATTTGCCCATGTTGGCGAAAAATCGAGTTTGGCCGAATTAAAAGATGCTACGTTAAATACCTTATATCGTGTTGGTCGATTAATCCACAAGGGCGCATTCATACACGATTCTTTCCCGTTAATAGCCCGGTAATCGTTGGGTTCGCTCTTCAGATACAAGGTATAAATTTCGATAGCCTTTTCGTATTTACCACTCATACGGAGTGCATCGGCATACCTCAGTAAGACATCAGCTTTGTTTAACTCCGGGGTCTCAATTTTACCAATGGTAATTTTTGCAAAGGCTGTGGTAAAACAAGCTTCGGCCTGGCTGAATTTACCAATCTCGTGATAACACATACCGAGTTTAAATGTAATGATTGTTTTTTCTTCATCGTTCTTTATCGAAGGCAGTGCTTTCTCGTAATACTCGGCTGCTATCTCGAACATATAGCTATCGTAGGCCTCGTTACCCTTATCAATTAAAGCTTGCTGTGCAAACAGAGTAGAGTTTGCAACAATCATCAGCAGTAGTATTAGTTTTTTCATAAATAAAATTTTTCAAAGATACATTTTGATAATTATTTAACAAGGAAAAAATCTTTTATAAAATGCTTACTTTCTTGTAAATTAATAGTTTCTATTTTGGCTTGATCTAATTTGTAATCGACATGATACAAATAAATTGTGTAATCGCTTGTGTTGTCGAGCACAAACCGATACCTTCCGTTCTCGGTTGTTTCAAGCGAACTGATGAGTTCGTTATCGGTATTTAGCAAACTTAATTTGGCCCCCTTCACCGGGGAATTGGTTTGTTTGTCCCAAACAATTCCCGACACATCGAATTCCAGTTTTGGTAACACAAAATAATATATATCTGCCTTTCCCATGCCTCCTTTGCGTTCTGATGTAAAATAACCTTCCTCGTTATCGTCCATAAATACTATGCCAAAATCGTCATGCGGTGAGTTTAACGGAGACCCCATGTTTTCGATGGTGTAACTTGCCGGCCCTTTTTGTGTTGCCCTGAAAATATCGTATCCACCCATACCTGTGTGACCATTCGAAGCAAAATACAGTGTTTTATCGTTGCGAATATACGGATAGCTTTCGTCTCCACGTGTATTGATGTCGGGACCCAGATTTTGGGGGGCTCCAAATAAGTCGGACTTACGAGTGCGTGTAAGTTTGTAAATATCTTTACCTCCGTATCCCCCTAAAAGGCTATCGGCAACAAAGTACAATGTTAGCTCGTCGTGAGAAATACAGGGGTGCCCTATTGAGATATGTGCAGGTATTCCTGTAATTTCGAGTTGCTCAACCTGATACCAAACGTTTGTCGATTTTTTGGCCATATAAATACGACAGGCCTTATCTTTATTGCGGTTGTAAGTACACCTTGTAAAATACAGATTTTTAGATTGGCGATTGAGGGAGGCCGTTCCCTCGTCGTATCGTGAATTCACCGAACCGGGTATTTGCTGTGGAAACGACCAGAAACCATCTTTCGATTCGCTGGTGTAAAAAATATTTGAGTAGGGTTCTCCCGACTCCTTGTTTGTTTTAGTTTTATTCTCATAAAACCGTGAACTGGTGAAATACACCGTGGAAAAATCTTTACCATCGAAAAAAGGTGAATAATCCATTTCGGCAGTATTGAACGAAGGCATTATGCGCACAATATAGGGAGTTGGATTTTTCATCATATGTTTACAATATTCAAGACTTTTTAACTTAAGTGTTCCAATGCTATCGTTTGGTTGTATGCTTAAATATTTTTTTATGTTTTTTTCGGCTTCATCAAAATGCTCCATCATTTGCAACGATTCGCCTAAATACAGATATGCCTCGGGAATATCAGCCCCCATAGAAATAACCTGCCTGAAGTAACCCATTGCAATTGCCGGATTCGATAATCGCAAATACGACATACCTGTGTAGTAAGCTGCTTCGGCACGAATGTTTTGAGCCGTTTTTTCGTTATCGGCCAAAGGTTCCATTACCTTTATGCATGCATAGAATTGTTCTCTTTCGTAGGCTTGAATGCCACGCTTAAACCCAATTTGGCCAACAACCACATTGAGTGAAAAGACGCATATAAGCAAAAGGAAAAAATTCTTCATGAATAGGCTTCTTGCATTTTGCATACAAATAAATAAAATTTTGTTGTCTATGCAAAATTTTAGGCCATTTTAGATTGCTCATTACAGTCATTCCATCTTTTGAGGGACACAAATACATTAAAAAAGCCTTTCAATTTAATATTCTTGAAAGGCTTTGAAATAGAAATGAATCATTATCGGTTAACGATAATCAACCAGTTGTTCCATCAGTTTTTTACGTGCGAAATATATGCGGCTTTTCACTGTTCCTATCGGAAGATTCATGCGCTCGGCAATTTCATGGTACTTAAATCCATTGATAAAGCTCGAGAATGGAACTCTATACTCATCTTCGAGACCATGCAGTGCTTTGTGAATTTCCGATTCACCAAGTTCCGAGTCGGGCGAGATATCATCGAGCTGATGATTTCGTAAAATGTATTCATCGTCGCTGGTGTCGCGAATGGTCTTTTTGTTCGATAACTTATTGTAACTGTTTATATAGGTGTTTTTCATAATTGTAAACAACCATGCTTTAAAGTTGTTATCGTCTTTGTACTTGTCGGTATTCGACAATACTTTAAGATAAGTTTCCTGCACCAAATCAAGAGCATCGTCTTCGTTGGCTGTGAGAGTAAGTGCATAATATTTCAAGCTGTTTTCAGCTTCTATCAATCGTTGGTTAAAGTCTATTGTTTGCATAGTGGTAATTTGTTAATTTATTATTTCGGTACAAATTTACCTAATTAATTTGATAATGCAAATTATTTCGCAATATTTTATGTTAAATAATTGTTAAGGTTTGAAAAAACATTTTCCCAATTGCTACACAATGCATTCGACAAATAACACAACATGTTGATAGCGCATTTTAAATATTCTTGCAGATATAAAAACGTGAAAAATTATTTGGGTATCATTACAAAAAATTGTATTTTTGTTTTAATCAACCTCTTTACAACATGAAACCGGAAATCACCACAGTTTTTTTGAAAAACTCGATGCAATTTACCATAGGTGTAATTGACTTTAGTGAGCCACTGCAACAAATGAAAAAGGAAGCCATAGCATCGAAGCTGCTCGATTCGGCAATAGGTGTAAGCAGTATGCTTCAATCGTGCAAGTTGGCCGAAAAAGACTCCGACAGCAAAGCGTATTTGCAGAAAGCTGCAAAACACATCAGCAACACAGTATATTGGCTCGACCAATGTCAAAAGTCGGAAAATTATCCACACAATGCCGAATTACTAAATCATGGGAAACAGATTCAATCGGAGATTAATTTATTGCTACAGATAAAATAAACTCTATCATACTAATTTAATGTAATTTTGCGTTAACAGTTTTAGTTTTTGCAAGATGATTTAGCGCATTGTATATGAAGTATTTTATCGGATTCGGCTTATTAATTATAATATGTGGTTCTTGCAATATGTCGCCACAGGCAAAAAGAGAAAAAGAACTGGAAGCCACTGTAGAGAGCCTGAAAAAAAGCAACGAAGAACTTCGAAAAACCGAATCGGAGAGAGAAGCAGCCATTGAAACATTCATTAAAACGCTGAGCGAGATTAGCACTAACCTCGAAATTATAAAGCAAAAAGAAAATATTATTTCGATGGCAACAATTGATGTTGAAATGAACCCTGTTGAAATCGAAAGAATTAGCAGCGACATTCTATTAATAAACGATTTGCTTGATTTGAACCGAAGAACTCTTTCGGACTTAAACAAGGAGTTAATGAATAGTGTGATTTATTCGGAAGAATTACAGAAGGTAATCGACAATTTTTCGATAATTGTAAACCAACAGGAGCTCGAAATCGCGCATTTGCACGACCAGTTAAAAAAGATGAACAATACCTTTGTGATTCTGCAAACAGTTATCGACTCGCTGAATGATGCCAGCTACAAACAGTTAGAAAAAATTAAAGAGCAAGAGAAACTTATAAATACAGGCTATTTTATAACCGGCAATGCAGGTCAACTTTCGGTACTCGACATTGTTTCGCCGGCAGGGGGCATTTTAGGCATCGGGACAGTTTATTTACTCAATGAGGATTTCGATAAAAGTGAATTTACCGAAATAGATATATACGAAACAAAGAAAATTCCTCTCAACTGCCAACATGCAAAACTACTATCGGTGCATCCTTCGTACTCCTATAAATTCGATGGCCCGTCAAACTATATCAACAATCTTATAATTACAAGGCCTCGTGAATTTTGGAGTAATACAAAATACTTGATAATTCTTAAAAAATAGTTTTTCATTCGACAAAATCGGGCAAATTAATACAGAGAAGAATTTTATGTCGTTTTACAATTTAAAGTTTAAAAGCTCTCGTGGCGAAATAATCAGTATGGAACAATACCGGGGTAAAGTTCTATTAATTGTAAATACGGCTACTCAATGTGGGCTTGTAGCGCAATTTGAAGAGCTCGAAAACCTACATCAAAAGTACAAAAATGAAAAATTCGCTATAATCGGATTCCCCTGTAACCAATTTGCAAACCAAGAGCCGGAATCAAATGAAACAATGGCAGCAACCTGTAAAATAAACTTTGGTGTCACGTTTCTGTTATCAGAAAAAATACTAGTGAATGGAGAAAACACCCATCCTGTGTTTTTATATTTAAAAGAACATTCACAAACCGGTTTATTTGGGCGAAAAATACGTTGGAATTTTACGAAATTTTTAGTTTCAACCGATGCGAAAACCATAAAACGATATTCTCCTACAAAAAAACCGATGCGTATAGAAAAAGATATAATTGCATTCTTAAAACAATGATCAACTATCTTCATCCACTGGCATCAGCCGCCATTTCTATTGCCTGATAAGCCACACAGGATATATTATTTCAACGGTAATGGTAACTAAGGCAGCGACACATTTAATTGATTATTAATATGTTTTCACTATTACAGTTCGTGTTCTACAGCAATAAAAAATAATGCTGCATAAAACAAAAAAACCAAAACCGCTTCATTATATTAGCAGCCTATGAATATTACAAATTAAAATAAGAATACCCATGTCAGGAAAAACCTTTGTAGAAAAAGTTCTCGGAGCAAATTCAGGAGCTATTGTCTTTCGCAAGCCTAATTTGGTGCTTACCCACGACAACACCGAAAGTATTAAAAACACATTCAACAAGATGGGTGGCAGCACGGTGCACGACCCCGATCAGATACTGGTTGTGCTCGATCACAACGCCCCTCCTACCAGTTCAAAACTGGCCACATCGTATCAAAACATCAGAAACTTTGTTAAAGAACAGGGTCTTAAAAAGTTTCACGATGTTGGCGACGGAATATGTCATCAGTTGGTGGCCAACTACGCAGAACCCGGCATGATAATAGTGGGCAGCGACAGCCATACCTGCACTGCAGGAGCATTCAACACACTGGCTGCCGGAATCGATCGCACCGAAGCTGCCGGTTTATATAAGAAGGGCGAAACCTGGTTTCTGGTACCAGAGTCAATGAAGATAATACTTAATGGAAGACTACCAAAAGGTGTTTATGCCAAAGACCTGTCGCTTTGGATTATTGGCATGATCGGCTCAGATGGAGCAAATTACATGAGTATTGAATATCATGGCGAAGGCGTAAAAACTCTAAGCATATCCGAAAGGATGACCCTTGCCAACCTGGCATCGGAAATGGGTGCTAAAAATGCTGTGTTTCCTGCAGATAGAATCCTCGAAGAACACCTGGGTAAAACGTTGCAGGGTGTTTGGGCCGACGAAGATGCTCATTATTTTAAAACAATAGAAATTCACCTCAACGAGATCTTTCCTTTGGTTGCTGCTCCTCACAATGTTGATAATGTAAAAGCTGTTTCCGAAGTTGCAGGGCTCGAACTAAACCAGGGTCTTATTGGCACTTGTACCAATGGAAGGCTCGACGACATAAGAATTGCCGCAGAAATACTCGACGGTAAAAAAGTGGCCAATGGATTTCAATTGTTGGTTATTCCTGCTTCAAAAGCCATCTATCTGGAAGCGATGAAACTGGGATATGTCGAAAAACTTATGCTTGCAGGAGCCAATGTATTGTCGTCTTCGTGTGGTCCTTGTCTGGGTACGGGCCAGGGTATTCCGGGAGACGGATACCGCGTTATAAGTACTGCAAACCGCAACTTTTTAGGAAGAATGGGTAACGAAAAATCAGAGATTTTTCTGGCCTCACCGGCAACGGTTGCTTATTCGGCAATTTATGGTAAAATAACCGACCCACGCGAAAAAACCGAAAGCAATACTTACCCCTATTTGTCGCCTCAATCTGCCACCGTATCAATTGCGGCCGACGACAATCGCCGCATAGGCAATGTTTGGAATTACAAAGACACCGACAATTTGAACACCGACCAAATGTTTGCAGGCAATCTTACATACAATGTTCTCAGTTCCGATGCATCGGCTATTATGCCACACCTTTTTACCGGTTTCGATATCAACTTTGCAAAAAATGTCAGCCCTGGCGACATCATCATATGCGGCGACAATTTTGGATGCGGTTCATCGAGAGAGCATCCTTCGGTAGGCCTGGCACATGCCGGAATTAAAGCAGTAATAGTAAAATCGGTAAATCGCATCTTCTATCGCAGTTCTATCAATCAGGGGCTGGCCCTAATTGTATTACCCGAAGTGGTTGAAGCATATCAGCCCGGCGATACAGTAGAAGTATTGTTCGAAAAAGGATTGGTGCTTATCAACAACAAAGAATACAGCTTCGAACCCCTGCCCGAAAAACTGATGGCCATAATTGAGAAAAAAGGATTGGTAAACTGGATAAAAAATCAGTAAACAACGGCTTGCTAATGCAATAACAATAGATTATGGCATTGTGAGGGTTTTCGGGTGATATATATATTATATTGCCCGAATTGAAATTTGGGCGTTTTTATAAATTTTATTTCTTTGTAAAAAAAACACTGTATTATGAAACAAATCATTGAGTGTGTCCCTAACTTTAGCGAAGGGCGAGACATGAGCATCATTAAACAAATTACCGATGTAATTGAAGCCTGCGACGGTGTGAAACTTCTCGACGTAGATCCGGGAATGGCAACCAACAGAACCGTTGTTACTTTTGTTGGCAGTCCTGATGAGGTTGTCGAAGCGGCATTTGCAGCAATTAAAAAAGCCTCCGAAATAATCGACATGCAAAAACACAGTGGAGCTCATCCCCGATTTGGAGCTACCGATGTTTGTCCATTGATACCTGTAGCCAATATAAGCATGGAAGAGGTGGTTGAATATGCCCGCAAACTGGGCAAACGCGTTGGTGAGGAGTTGGGCATTCCGGTTTATTGCTACGAAAATGCAGCATTCTCTCCCGCACGACGTAATCTGGCTTATTGCCGCTCGGGTGAATACGAAGGGCTAAAAGAAAAAATCACAAAACCTGAATGGAAACCTGATTTCGGTGACGCAAAATTCAATGCCCGTTCGGGAGCTGTAGCTGTAGGTGCCCGCGATTTTCTTATTGCAGTGAATTTCAATTTAAATACTACATCCACGCGACGAGCCAATGCTATTGCTTTCGATGTGCGTGAGAAGGGACGTCCGATGCGCGAGGGGAATCCTGTTACCGGTAAAGTTGTTACCGATGAGAAAGGAGAACAGGTAATGATTCCCGGCACACTCAAAGGAACTAAAGCCATTGGATGGTTTATCGACGAATACGGTATCGCTCAGGTTTCGATGAATATTACCAACATATCGCAAACGCCACTGCATGTGGCTTTCGATGAAATATCAGCCAAAGCTGCAGCTAGAGGTGTTCGGATAACCGGAACCGAAATAGTAGGTCTGGTTCCTAAAAAGACCCTTATCGAAGCGGGTATCTATTTTCTTAAGAAACAACAGCGATCGGTTGGAATATCTGAAGAAGAAATTTTAAAAATCGCCGTTAAATCGATGGGGCTCGACGATTTGAAACCATTCGATCCGAAAGAAAAAATAATAGAGTACCTGATTGAATCGGATAATAGCGACAAGAAACTCATTGATTTAACCTGTAAGGGTTTTGCCAACGAAACAGCATCTGAATCACCAGCACCGGGAGGAGGATCAATCAGTGCATATCTTGGAGCGCTAGGAGCTGCCCTAGGTACCATGGTGGCTAATTTGTCGTCGCACAAAGCAGGTTGGGACGATAGATGGGAAGAGTTTTCAGACTGGGCAGCCAAAGGCCAGGCACTAAAAGATAAATTATTGTTTTTGGTTGACGAAGATACCGCATCGTTCAATAGAATTATGGATGCCTTTGGGTTGCCCAAAGGAACCGAATCCGAAAAGGCAGCGCGCAAACAAGCCATACAGGATGCAACCAAATATGCCACCGAAATACCCTATGTTACCATGCAGGCTACTTTCGATTGCTTCGAATTGTGCGAAGCCATGGTTAACACCGGTAATCCGAATTCCATTACCGATGCAGCAGTGGGGGCTCTTTGCTGCCGCAGTGCTGTGATTGGAGCTTTTCTCAATGTAAAAATAAATGCAGGAGGCCTCGATGACAAAGTTTTTGCTGCCGAAATCATTGCTAAAGCAGAGGCAATAAAACAAAAAGCCATTGACAAAGAAGCAGAAATTTTGGATTATGTGCTTGGTAAAATTTGAATTCAAAGCGAGAAATCTTAGAATATGGAAAGAAAAACACCGTGCCATGCAACGGTGTTTTTCTTTGTAACTGCTTCAAATACACCTTCGACTTTTAGTTTTTTTTGTTAAAAAACGATTTAACTGACAAACAACATATTCAAGCAAAGCGTTTTTTTTTAATTTTGAACAGATTTTTAATTCAAAACATAATGTATTATGGCAAAAATAAGAGGAGCTATTGTTGTTGATACCGAAAGGTGCAAAGGCTGTGGGGTTTGCGTACCTGCCTGCCCTCAAGAGGTAATAGTTTTAGGGAAACTGGTAAACCGCAAGGGTTATAATTTTGCAGTTATGGGTAAACCCGAAGACTGTATCGGCTGTGCAAACTGTGCTATTGTTTGCCCCGATGGCGTGATTTCGGTTTATAAGGTTAAACTAGGATAACAAATCATCAAATTTAGAATAATGGATAAAGAACTTCGATTAATGAAAGGCAACGAAGCAGTTGCCGAAGCAGCAATTCGTTGCGGTGTCGATGGTTACTTCGGATATCCTATTACTCCGCAATCGGAAGTAATAGAGTATTTAATGTCGGAAAGACCTCACGAACGCACCGGAATGGTTGTATTACAGGCCGAAAGCGAAGTAGCAGCCATAAACATGATTTATGGTGCCGCCGGTGCCGGCATGATGGCCATGACAAGTAGCTCAAGCCCGGGTATCAGTTTGAAACAGGAAGGTATTAGCTATATTGCAGGAGCCGAATTACCTTGTTTAGTTTTAAATGTTGTAAGGGGAGGCCCCGGTTTGGGAACCATACAACCAGGTCAATGCGATTATTTTCAGGCGGTTAAGGGCGGAGGACACGGCGACTATCGCCTGATAGTACTCGCACCGGCTTCGGTTCAGGAAATGTATGATTTTGTTGGGCTGGGATTTGAACTGGCTATGAAATATCGTAACCCCGCGATGATACTCTCCGATGGTGTTATTGGTCAGATGATGGAAAAGGTAGAATTGGGCCCCCAGATTAATCGCCGCAGTCGCGAAGAAGTAATTAAAAATGCACCATGGGCTACAACCGGTAAAACTCCCGATCGTGAACGCAATATTATTACATCGCTCGATTTAATTGCTGCAAATCAGGAGAAATTCAACATTAAAATTCAGGCCAAATATGCCAAAATTCAAGAAACAGAAGTGCGTTTCGAAGAAATTGACACCAAAGACGCCGACTATATATTTGTAGCGTACGGATCAAGTTCCCGCATCTGCCAAAGCGCTATGAAAATAGCACGCGCCAAAGGCATTAAGGTTGGATTGTTGAGACCCATTACATTGTTCCCCTTCCCCAAAAAACGAATCGCCGAAATGGCTGAAACCGTAAAAGGTTTTTTGTCGGTTGAAATGAGTGCAGGTCAAATGGTAGAAGATGTGCGCCTCGCCGTTAATGGGAAAAAACCTGTTGAACACTATGGACGTATGGGCGGTATAATTCCTACACCCGAAGAAATAGTTAATGCACTACAACATAAATTAATAGGAGGTTAAGGCAATGGCAGATATCACATTACAAGACATCATAAAAGAAGAAAACCTTGTGTACAGCAAAAGCAAGGTTATGACAAACAACGAGTTATCGTATTGTCCGGGTTGTGGACATGGAACTGCACATCGCCTTGTTGCCGAAACCATCGAAGAAATGGGAATTCAAACAGAGGTTATTGGCATTTCGCCGGTGGGGTGCTCGGTGTTAATGTACAACTTTCTCGATATCGATATGCAACAAGCAGCTCATGGGCGTGCTCCTGCTTTAGCTACTGCTATAAAAAGACTGATGCCCGATAAATTTGTATTTACCTATCAGGGAGATGGCGACCTGGCTGCCATTGGCACAGCAGAAACCATACATGCGTGCAACCGCGGCGAAAATATTACCATTATTTTCGTTAACAACGGAATTTATGGTATGACAGGAGGCCAAATGGCGCCCACAACATTACCCGGGATGCGATCGTCAACCTCGCCCTATGGCCGCGATACCACTATGATGGGAAATCCCATTAAAATGACGGAACTGGTTGCTCAACTTGCAGGAACCTACTATGTAACTCGTCAATCGGTTCATACTCCACGCAATGTACGCCGTGCAAAAAAAGCAATTCGCACTGCTTTCGAAAATCAGAAACTAAAAAAAGGCCTGTCGTTTGTCGAAATTGTATCGAATTGTAACTCGGGATGGAAACTGAATCCTGTAAAAGCTAACGAGTGGATGGAAGAAAACATGTTCCCCTTCTACGAGTTAGGCGATATAAAAGTTGAGGGTAAATTAGTAACTAAATAAATTCAGATATTATGACCGAAGAAATTATTATAGCCGGATTTGGCGGACAAGGAGTTCTGTCGATGGGTAAAATTCTTGCCTATTCAGGTCTCATGCAAGGTCAGGAAGTTTCTTGGATGCCTTCATACGGACCCGAAATGAGAGGTGGCACTTCGAATGTTACTGTTATCATCAGCGACGAACGTATCAGCTCACCAATTCTTACTCAATACGACACCGCAATTGTGCTTAACCAGCCATCGCTCGACAAGTTCGAAAAAATGGTAAAACCCGGTGGACTGCTTCTATACGATCCTAACGGGATCACCAGCCCACCCAGCCGTACCGATATCAATATTTACAAGATTGCGGCAACCGATACTGCGATAAAGATGGGGTATGGCAAAGTTTTCAACATGATGGTATTGGGTGGTTTTATCAAAATAAAACCCATAGTTAAAATCGAAAATGTAATGGCCGGATTGAAAAAATCGTTGCCGGTGCGCAATCACAACCTTCTGCCAATGAACGAAGAAGCCATTACAAAAGGCCTCGAGATTGTGGAAGCCGTTAATGTATTATAGAATTTAGAAACGTTTTAAAAACTCCGGTTGTTTAATCGGAGTTTTTTTTTTCAAAAGATTAATCCTCAAGCAAATCGCTCACAATAATATGACTCATCTGTGAGCTAATGGCCACAAGAATGGCCACTATTATGATGATTATGCCGACAACTGCTGCCGGAATCAGAAATGTTTCCATTGAGATATGCTTGTACCACATCGGCTGCTTTTCCTGAGCAACCACGCACCACATCGATGCCCCAATGGTTTAACACATGGATCGCACCTTCGCCAATACCCGCTGCTAACATTACGCTAACACCCTGCTCGGCCAGCACTGCCCCAATATTCGACTTACATCCGCATCCTTGCGGTGAATCGATAGTGTCGACACCGATAATTTGATTGCTTTCGTTTACCGAAAACACCGAGTAGGCCTGGCAGTGGCCAAAATGAGAATCGATATTGCCATCGAAGGCAAGGGGAACTGCAATTTTCTTCATCATATTTTTATTTAACTGTTGTGTAAGTTTTAAATTCAGGAGGATTTTCGAGTGTCTTTTTTACTTTACAAAATTCAGCTGCAGTAACAAGCGCCTGACGATACTTTTCGGGAAAATCGGCGGGCACCTGTATCTCGAATTCAACACGAATCGGTAAACCGGTTTGATTATCGAATTCTATGTGTTGAACTATTTTCATGTTATCGGTTGCGATATTCCGTTTATCGCAGAAGTATTTCACATAAATACCTGCACAGGTACCCAGCGAAGCAAGAAAGAGTTCGTATGGTGAGGGTGCTGAATTCAAACCACCGGCAAACACCTGCTGGTCGGTTCTTACAGTGTGTCCGTTAATATGAGCTGTAACCACTTTACCTCCATCGAATGTAACTTCCATAGTATAAATTATAAGAGTTTATAAGTGCAAGAACAAAAATAGACAGTTTTTGTTTCGGGAATCGCTTACTTTATTCCCCTTTGTTTTTTTACCGCCTCATAGGCTTCGAGCAACTTCTGAAATTTCTCTTTTGCCGCAAGTTGCACATCTTCCCCAAGATGTGCCACTTTGTCGGGATGATATTTAATAGCCATGGCTCGGTAGGCTTTTTTCACTTCCTCGTCGGATGCATTTTTCGAGATTTCGAGAATATCGTAAGCTGCATCAGAATTGTCGGCAACAACAAACATTGCCTGAATCGAAAGATAATCGTTTTGTCTAATACCCATCCATTGAGCCATTTGTTTTATGGCAGCAATTTCAGAAGCCTCTACCATTCCATCGGCACGGGCAATGCCAAACATGTAGTGCAGCATTTGCAATTTCGATGAATAATCGAGATTGATACGCATCTGTTCGCAAACATCACGGGCATTGATATCCTTATTTAGCACATCACGCAACATCAGAAGTGCTTCATGTGCTTTTTCTTCTCCAAAATTTCGCACAAAAAATGCTTTAACATAATCGAGTTCCGACTTTTTAAGCACTTTGTTGGCTTTCATCACTACAGCCGTAACCACCACTAAGGCAACAGCAAAGTCGCCGGCCTGAGTCGATTTTGAGGATTTGCTCGAACTATTATCAAAAAAACTTCCCGCAATAAAACCAATAACAGCCCCAATCGGGCCACCCAATACCCAGCCGAGGCCTCCTCCTATCCATTTAGCATATTTAGCCATGTTTCGCTTCAATTTGTTCGAGAACAGAAACAACCTGAGGGAATAACAAGCGTTTCTCGTTGTTTTCGATAATATGGGTTGCTGTATTTTCATATTCGGCTTCAGCTACCTGAGCAGCCACACGTCTTGAAGCCATTTCTGCAGAGATAGGATTCCGTTCTATCAATCGTTTCATTCGCAAATCGAGTGGAGATCGAACATAAATAACCTCGTGTAAATCCGACAACGCCGACAATCGGGGCAATAAGGCAGTTTCAATAATTGTAATTGAGTTATGAGTATGTTTCCTCCATTCGAAATAATCAGAAAGTACAACAGGATGAACCACCGAATCGACAAATGCCCTGTCGATATCGTTCTCAAAAATACGATGAGCCAATACAGTTTTATTTAGTTTAGAATCACAATATATATCCTCTCCAAAATATTGCTTTAAAGCAGTAATAATTCTATCATCACACTCCATCAGACGGGCTGCTCTGGCATCGCTATAGTAGATATCGATTCCGAAACAAGCAATAATTTTGCATACCATTGTTTTGCCTGATGCAATACCACCCGTAACTGCAGCATGAATTGTTGCCATACTATTTTTCGATTATAAAACGAACTTCGCGTTTATGCAACTTAATATCGCGCACTTTATCGGGCTGTTTCGATAAAACCAAGGCAATTGACCCAATATTGCTATTGTTATACACTGCGTTTAACACAAAATCTTTTTCGGTAATCAGGTCGTAATCAGGCAGTGCTACCTTAAAACTAACATCTACCTTATCGGGAATGAACATCATTTTTGTATTAGCGGGAAAATTCATTGGGACCACCGGCAAGCTGAGTGTTTTTTCGGTGCATTTTTCAACATCGAGAACAAATTGCACTGCATTGGGCTCAATCTTCAGTCCTTCTATTTTCTTTATTGCAATGCGTTTATGCACCGGTTTCGATATCACTCCCAGCTTGGCACTGATGGTTTCAACCGAATCGAGTTTGTCGAGTAAACTTGAGCTACCATATACTACAACTGTAGAAGGAGTGATTGTTGGGTTTTGCTTCAGCATGTATCCTCCATCAACAATAAACTCTACATCGGCATACACCGGCACCGATTTACTTTCGACGCTGTTTGTTGTGAAAAACAAAGTATCGGGCAAAACCGAAACAAAACTCACATCGTTATCGAAGCGTTTCATCAGGTATTCAGAGAGCTTATTCATCGACAAATAGTAAGTATTTCTATCTCCCTGATATCTGCCGGGTTTAAATTCTGATAAATCGATTGTAACGGGAATATCTTTGGGAGCTATTTTATACTTAAGCAAGTTATAGCCGAACCCTTTGATTTCAACTGCCAATTGCTTGGGCAACTGCGATTCATCAATCGATTTATAAGGGATATTTTCGAATTTTACATTAAAAGTAAGCGTTGTGGTATATTCTTTTTCGATGGCATTCAACAACCATAATATAGTTGATACCACAACAAAAAACATGAATACCAGGAACTTCTTATTCCTTATTAGAAGTTTTGCATACCGATAAAACTTAGAAGGTCCCGATATCTTCGGATTTTCAGACAAGGCCTATTTCGATTGTGGAGGATTTGCGGGATTTCCCACCACCTCAGATTTCTGAATTCTTATTTTTACGTTGGTATCAACTTCGAGGAGAATGGTTTGCTCTTCTATTTCAACAATTTTACCGTGAATTCCTCCTGTAGTAATAACCTTATCACCTTTGGCCAGGCTTTCTCTGAATTTGCGAAGCTCTTTTTGCCGTTTGCTTTGGGGGCGAAGAATTAAAAAATAGAAAACCGCGAAAAGCAATACGATAAAAAATATGGAACTCATTGTTCCCTGCTCTCCCCCTTCGGTAGGAGCCATTAAAAAGATTGTCATCATCATTGTTAAGTTTGGTATTAATTTATTTGGTTACTATATCGCAACGAATGCGCAATTCAACTGAATTTGGTTGTGTATTGGCTTCAACTTTAATTGATTTAGATTGCTCGCCCGACCTGCCGCTGCTATCGAAAATAACTTCGATACTTCCCTTTTCTCCGGGCTTTACAGGCTCTTTTGTCCACTTTGGCGTTGTGCAACCACAAGTAGCTTTCACGTCTTTAATAATCAGATTGCTGCCTCCAGTATTGGTAAATATAAAAGTGTGAGCTACTTTCTCGCCCTGAATGAGAATTCCGAAATTATAATCAAGTTCACTGAACGTAAACTGGGGCAATTTACTCATATCTCCATTTCCGCTTGCGGTGTTCGGGTTCTGAATATTGTATTCGCTTACCTGTGCACTATTGTTGTTGGAGCCACCTGAACATGAAATAATTGCAACAGAAAGCATTACAACTAAAACCAAATGAATACATTTAAACAACATGACTGAAAATTTTTACAAAATTAATAAATTCCGTTAAATATCACCAATCAAACCTCTTCCCGATTTCACGGCTTTGCCACTTGCTTTTAAATCAATGTAAATCTTTTCGAGCAGGCCATTTAGGAACATACTGCTTTTCATTGTGCTGTAGTATTTCGATATCTCAATATATTCGTTAATTGACACTCTGGCTGGAATTCCGGGCATATATACAAACTCTGATATAGCCAGATGCAGGAGCAATCGGTCGGTAAGTGCAATGCGTTCGATTTCCCAGTTAATGATGTGTCGTTCGATAATTTCATCAAAATCCTTATTGTAAATCAAGCAAAACTTCAGCAATTGTATTGCAAAGTCTCTGTCCTCTTCATTTTGGTAAACATCAGTAACAGGAATAAATGGCTGCTCGGTTGTTTTCACAGCTTTAATATTTCGAATGATGGTACTGATAACGAATTCGAGATCATCGTTCCAGTAAATGCTTTTTTCTTCGAGCTGTTGCTCGATATCGATATTCACAGCAATTTCTTTTTCAAGGATATCGGTAAGTATTTTCACTGAAGCATTTGTGCCCGCTTCTCTTTCTGACAGATATTTTTGATAATATGCCGATTGTCTCACTTTTGCCCAGATGCGTTTTAGCAACTCTAATTGTTCATTCCAGAAAAAGCCTACAGTTTTACTATGTGCTTTCACATTGTGTTGTTCGGCTATTTTCTCGAGTATGGGGTTTTCGGAAAAAGTTGTGATGGGATGCCTATCTTCGTCGGTCGGGAAATATTTGTCTTTCGAAGCTTCGATTCTTTCGTTTTCGATATCGCGAAAAACGAGCAGCAAATGCAAAAAAGTATAATACAGATCGAGAGTTGCCTTGGTACTGCGGTCTAATTCGTTTAAAGCCGAATCGAGGTCGATACTACCTTTACCTTGCTGCGCGTAATACACCTGCATTACTTTAATCCGTAATAACCTGCGACTAATCATAGTTAAGAACATTTTGCGCAAAAATAAGTAAATTATTATGGTAGCAACAATAAAAGAAAATTAATATTTCAATTCGCTGGCTGCACATCAAGCGTCCTATATAAATATAAATCATTAATTTATTGCGACTTAGACCAATGTCATTTTTTAATAATATATTACTAAAACGTAAACTTGAATGCCATAAATTAACCCTAAGCAATTCTTTTCATAAGAATAATTTGCATCTTAATTATTTTTGATTTATTTTCGTAAATTGGAGATAATGAATTCTGTGTAAGATGCAAGATTACGACAACAAAGGGAAAGACGAAATCTATTCTAGAGCCATCAGGGCAGGCAAAAGAACTTACTTTTTCGATGTAAAAGAAACCCGAAAAGGCGATTATTATTTAACAGTAACCGAAAGCAAAAAGATTTTCGACCGCGACGGGAATTCACATTTTGAGAAGCACAAAATTTTCTTGTATAAAGAAGATTTTGAAAAGTTTTCGGAGGCATTGCACGAAAGTGTCGATTTTATTTTCCAAAATTCGCCCATAATTGATATGGAGCAAAACATTTCGGAAAACAAATCGGCTGGCAACTTCGATGATGTAAGTTTCGAACACCTTGAAGGCAATAAAGAATGACTTAGACGAGAGTCGGTCTGATAGTGTTTTATGTCATCCTCATCGGGGGTGTGATTGTAGTTACCTATAAATGTATTCGTTTATTTTCTTCAGGAACAGGGCATCGGTTTCGTCAAAAGCCGAAAGTCTGTCGCTGTCAACGTCGAGAACCCCGCAAACCTCTTTTTTCTCGTTCAATAAAGGAACTACAATTTCTGATTTCGATTTCGGATTACAAGCAATATGCCCTTCGAATTGATGTACATTTTCGACAATTACAGGCTTTCCCGAATTAATACCCGACCAACACACTCCGGTGTTTCTTGCCAACTTCATGCATGCGGCCGGACCCTGATATGGCCCTACCAGTAAATCTCCATCAATCAGCAAATAATAACCTGTCCAAAAAAACACCGGTTGCATTTTGTGATGCAAATAAGCACACACAGTAGCCATCCTCGATACAGGGTTATTTACTTTTTGCAGAGCCGGCTCTAATTGATCAATTAAACGTTTATATCTGGCTTCTTTATTCATGAATCATTTTTATTACTATTTTGCAAACAATATTAATCATTATCTGTTTCATTAAAAAATTTAGATTATGAAAACTTCATTAATAACCCTATTCGTGCTTATTGCAACATTTTCTTATGCCCAAAAGTCAGATTTTTATAGTTTAAAAGCCACTGACATATCGGGTAACGAATTCAGTTTCGAAAACCTGAAAGGCAAAAAGGTTCTCATCGTAAACACAGCCTCAAAGTGTGGTTTAACACCACAGTACAAAGAATTGGAGGAGCTACATCAGAAGTATGCCGACAAACTTGTTATTATTGGTTTTCCGGCCAATAATTTCATGAGTCAGGAACCCGGAACCAACGAAGAAATTGCCGAATTCTGTGAAAAAAATTATGGTGTCAGCTTCAAAATGATGTCGAAAATATCGGTTAAAGGCGACGACATGCATCCTGTATATCAGTGGCTAACACAAAAGTCGAACAACAGGCATTCTGATTCGGAAATAAGCTGGAACTTTCAGAAATACATGATTGATGAAAAGGGGAACCTTGTTGGTTTTGCAAAACCCATGGAAAAACCTTTCGACAAAAAAATCATCGATTTTATCGAGAATTGATTTGCGATATCAATAAAACACTTCTGTTACCAGTGTTTTCGAAGCTCGTGCACTTCTTGGTGAAGGTCGAAAAACGATAGTATCGCCGGCAACATCAAGCATAGGATATAGTTTATTTTCGAAATATTGGCGCACAGTGGCGTAATCGAAATCGCTTGAATAGCGATACATTGTTTTATTCTTTCTCTTTTCTGAAAATATCATTACGCAACAAAGACTTTTTGATGGCTGCCCCAGATGCAACATAAGTTTGTCGTTTTCACGAATTACCCGATTGGTAATTATGCTGAAATTGACCCGGACGAGGCTATTGGCCGAATCGGTGCGGAATGTAAAATCGAGACTTAATTTATCGTCGTCGGCTTTATACCACAAAGGTTTAATAAAATACTGAACAACACCGGGAGCTATAAAAAAATCGGTATAATAGGTTGAGTTGATTTTTGATCCGGTATGCTTCACCCCCATGCACGCAGATAGAGCCATTGCTAAAAGCACAGCTATAAACAATTGACCAATACCAGTAAGACGGAATGATTGTTTCATGCACATTTAAAATAAACAAAGCCGCAACCTCAGTTACGGCTCTGTCACCAAAAGCTTCAGGTTATTCACCTGTTACAATGCATTCGTAGGTTTGGATAATACCCAGCATATCTTTCTGTTTAAAATCAACGGTAGAAATTTTAGTAATACCGCCGTTTTTTGCTGCAGTTCTGATACTGGCATCGCCATTAAACCACAACACATGTAAAAATCCGGTGGCTGATGCAACACCTACCTTGCTACCTACAGGATTACTTGTAGCAGCCACAGGCACAGTTAAAGAACAAGCAGTAGCCAATAAACCGGCTAAAACCACGAATGCAAATAATTTAATACGTTTCATAACACATTTCTTTGGTTAATAATAAAGTACAAAGCAATACAAATATGCATTATTTTTCTCGTTTTCGGAACAAACGATAAAAAATATTTTTTTTCTTTTCCGGTTTCAACAATTCTACGCTATCTTGCGCCATGCCTTGGGCAAAGGTAACTTTTTTACTTTCGTAGGGATATAACAACGACAAATGCATCATATTACGATCGTCGATGCAAATGCTTCCAATTCGGAACTGCATGTTGTTTCTCGAAACTTGCCTAGCCAGACTGCCTGTTGCATTATCGGGTGTGTTGTCTTGAGCTGTAGAATATATGTCGTTCACCAGCTCCATCTGCGATTTAAAATTCTTTGTTTTGCGAATCATACTGTTAAGTAAGGCTTCTACAAAGGCGTTCCAAAGACCTTTCTCGAGCTTTGTGCTTGAGTTAAACGCATTCAGATTTAAGCTTTCGTACGAAACTCCCCGGTAACCATAGAAATATCCCGGAGGTTTAATTTCTATAGAGTCGAACTCTATTTCGAAGCTAATATCGTTATTAATGTGAATGGCCTTAAATTTTGAGAATATTCGGTCTGATTCCACACTGCGCCTATACCCCAGCATTAAACTACGAATACTTTCGAGAGAGCGTGTATTGCTTAACTCAAAATCTTGCCGAAAATACTCAGCATACACCATCGATTCTTCTTTATCGCTATCGGGATACCACACAATCAGTACGATGGTTTCATCATTCTGGTTACGTTCCTGCTTCAGCACCTTGTAGTTATTCACTTCCTTCGAAGACATGCGGGCTTCAATTTTCGCCAATTCCTGATAGGTCTCAGTGAGAATAAATGTACGGTGTTCTTCCGACTTTGTTTCGAAATAGTCGGAAGCATACATCACCTTACTACGATGTAGCAATGCAGCAACACACACAGCACGATGAACGGCAATATTGGCAGCCAATACAGTATCCGACATACGAGGATCGGATATGCCAATGGCATAAACACTAGCTTCGTCAGATAGAGGAAAATCGGAAAACCATGCCGGCACCTCGTAGTATTGAGCGCTGATGCCGTTGGCCAGCGTTATAAAAATAAAAACAGAAACAAAATACTTCATGCTGTGCTATATTTGCAGAGCCTAAAATTACTATTTATGAACGAAATTCCGAAAAAAATAATCATAATAAATCTAGGATGTTCAAAAAACCTTGTCGATTCTGAGCAACTACTATACCATATTCAGGCAAACAACATTTCAACTGAGTTTAACCCGGAACATTTGCAAGGCGACTTTGCCATAGTAAACACCTGCGGTTTTATTAACGATGCCCGCGAAGAATCGGTAGAAACTATTCTCGACCTTATACAAGCCAAAAATGCGGGCAATATTGGTAAGATAATAGTATTCGGCTGTCTGTCGCAGCGTTATGCTGCCGAGCTGGCCTCTGAATTACCCGAAGTTGACTGCTTCATTGGGAATTACGACCTAGAAGCCTTGATGCAGGAATTGGAGCTAAAGGCAGACAACCGCTCAGTATTTGGACGGACAATCACCAATTCGGGCCACTATGCCTATGTAAAGATTGCAGAAGGCTGCAATAGGAAATGTTCGTTCTGTGCAATACCTTCAATTAAGGGCAACTATATCTCTCGCAGCATCGATTCAATAGCCGAAGAAGTGCAATATCTAACCGAAAGAGGAGTTAGCGAAATAATGTTGATTGCTCAAGACAGTTCGTTTTTCGGTTACGACCGTTACAAACAACACATGTTGCCTACACTTCTTAAAGAACTTGTAAGCATAAAAAATTTACATTGGCTTCGGGTGCATTACCTCTACCCCAACGCTGTAGACAAGCAACTTATTGAAACCATTGCAACAGAGCCTAAAATTTGTAATTACTACGACATCCCTTTTCAGCACGCCAACACTCAGGTTTTGAAACGAATGCGTAGAAATTCTAACCAAGAGAAAATCATCAAATTAATCAACAACATCAGAAGTGTTGCCCCCGATGCTGCCATTAGAACAACCATGATAGTGGGATATCCGGGAGAAACGCGAAGCGAATTCAACGATTTGATAAAATTTGTACGCAAGATTCAATTCGACAGACTAGGTGCCTTTACCTATTCGCACGAAGAAAATACCTATGCAGCCAAAAACCATCGCGACAGTGTTACTACATCAGTGAAAAAATCGCGACTTAATCGCTTAATGACACTACAACAATCTATTTCGCTTGAAAAGAATTTAAGCAAAATTGGAAAAACAATTGAAGTTATTGTTGATGAGGTACAAAAAGACACAGCCATAGGCCGCAGTCAATACGATTCAGTGGAAGTTGACAATGAAGTTATTATCGAAAACTCCGGACAACTCAAGGTGGGCAACTATTATAACGTAGAAATAGAAATGGCTTCCGATTACGAATTATTTGGAAAAGTATTAGAATATTAGCAAGCGATTAGTAATTTTTGCAAAAATTTGCTATGTTGCAAACTCAAATAATCGTTATTAACCAAAAATGAAACAACTATGAAAAAGCAAACTATTATTTTAATGTTGCTGGGTGCCTTTGCATTGGCTTCGTGTGGTGGTTCTTCAAATAAAAACAACGGAAGCACCGAAGAAGACCAAAAACCCGTTTGCGAAGTAAGCAACGAAATTGCAATCACCGTGCAAGATTATTACTATTCGATGAAAGACACTCTGGTATTTACAACTCCGAAATTCGAAGTGAAAAATTCGGAATTCCAGTGGATTAACGATTCAACAGTAAGCCTGAAACTATCTAATTATGAACCCAAAGACCTTCAGGGCGAACGCAGCGAAAGTCAAATTGATTTGAACATTGAACTCCGCGCACGTAAAGGTAAAAAACTGGAACCCGGATATTACGGTTACCACGATTACGAAAGTGGCATGTCGAGCAGTGTAACACTCACCACTGCTTATGGCACAGTTTGGTTCAACTGGTTTTCGGGAATGCCCGATCAGGGTGGAATTACTGTAGAACACGTAAGTAAAGATGCCGTTTGTGGGAAACTTGCATTAAATGTTGAGAAACCTGATAGCCCTACCATTGGAATTGTTAGAGTTAACGGCACATTTGTTTACAAAAAATAAAATATTCTCCACAACAATAGCAGGATGGTCCTGCTATTGTTGTTTAATTGAAGCAGTAAAGGCTCCAAAAATATTTTTTAAGAAAATTAGAAAGAAAATACATCTGTTTTCTAAAATTTTATGTAATTTTGCATTCACAAAAAAGGACCCGTAGCTTAATTGGATAGAGTATCTGACTACGGATCAGAAGGTTGGGGGTTCGAGTCCCTCCGGGTTCACGTAAACGAAGACGGTTTTTATCGGTCTTCGTTTTTTATTTGAAAAAAGGACGAGAAGTTTATCCCGATTTCATACGAAACCAAAGGTTTTTTTTGAGTCAGAGTGAGTGGCAGTGTGAGTACAGAGTTTGAAAGAGGGAAGTCCCTCCGGGTTCACGTAAACGAAGACGGTTTTTATCGGTCTTCGTTTTTTATTTGAAAAAAGGACGAGAAGTTTATTCCGATGCTGAACCTTGGTTGGCGTACAAGCTTGAAAAGAAGTTGCCGAAATGTAATTGGGAATTATCTGTCTTTGTCAATCGTTTGGTTGTTTCGCATTCTTACAGCGTCAGTGTTGCACACTAAATATGCCGCTAGTGTGTGCGTTGGTTCCGTTGATTATGTATATACAGACCCGAAGGCCAGTTTTCGGTATTAATATCAATTTTATTTTCAGTGTGTGATAGATCGACCTGTTCCGAATAAATAAGCTCGCCCGACAAACTGACTATATTCACACATACATTTTCAGAAATATTGGAACTGCATTGAATGTTCAGAACACTGTGAGCAGGTACTGGATATAACATCCACTCCCGATTCAAGGTTTTTGTAGGGATGTTCACATTTTCGGGTTTCAAAATATTTACAATTACCCCTTCTATTACAGTAAGTCCCATTTGCATTTCGGCAGGCATCAGATACCAACCGTTGTAATATTCGCCATAGCCATAGTCGAGATGAAAGTATCCATCGCTGCGATAACCATCAATAACCAAATTATGGCCTGATGTATTGGTTTCGTCAACCACGGCAAGGTGCACCGGATATCCCTGTTTAATATTTTGAATAATACTATCGTATATACCCGGTTCATCAGGATACATAAGAGTTGCTTGATTGCATGCAAAACGAAGATATCCGTTGTAAGCCTGACTTACCCAAAATGTACCCGAACCCTGAGAAGTGTAAACCTGCCTCATAGCCACACCACAAGCAAAACTTAGTGCAGCTTTATCGTTATCGGTGATAATGTCATTGTTCTCATAATGAACACTTAAGGTATCAAGGTATTTATTAAGCTGATCAAACGAAGGAAATCCCACAGTTTGCCAGTCGTTGTCGATATAATAGTTTCGCCCTGCATAGGAATGGTAATAATCGTCGTCGTCGGTAAATTGTATGTTATTGGTGGTAGCATGGAAATTCATAATCATAGCCATAGCAGTTGCAGGGCAACCCGTATAGCTTCGAGAATGGCTTACCGGATCGATGGGGCACATATTCCAATAGGGTGCCGCCTGGTTCCAACTTGAAACAATCCATCCCTCCTGCCCTTCTGGCCATTGCTCGGGTTCGCCTTTTGCCCGAAGTGGTATAGCCGAAACCGTTAAACCAAATGGCATTCGTTGGTCGCCATGCTTTGGGCAAATATTTGAGGCTTCGATTTGCAATAGTGCATCGGTAACCAGCAAGCGATATAACGGATTATCGACCGACAACGGGCCAAAATTACTTTCGGTGGAGAAAGCCTTTATTGCAGGTAAATATTTTTTCGCGCCAACCAGCACATAACCATTAGGGGCAAGGTTTGTCAGGAACCATAAGGTATCGTTGTTAAACACCAATGGCTTCTCTTCAAGCACAGAATACCCCTTGAATTTGGCTTCCGACTCTAGAAAAAGCTTGGTTAACAGCTTTGCATCCGGTTCGCAAAGTTGTTGCGAAAAAATGTGACCACCCAATACAATGGCAAACAATGTGATAAAACAACGATGTAACTTCATTAAAAATAATTTTTGTGAACCTATAAAAAAATACGATTCATTGTCTTAAAATTATCTTAATGAATTGTCATTATTGCTATTGTAAATCATTAACTTATTGACTGCATATTAATTAACAACCGATAAGCATTGTAACTGAATGCAATTGAGACAGAATCTTGAAGCATATCGGCATATTTCATCATACCACAATATTCACATTGAGCGTTGTTAATTGGTATTAACGAGTGATAAAATCTTCTTGTAAATTCGTTCGCCATTGTAATTTAGCGAATAAGCGTTATCTCCAGGTTGAACACACACAACATCGGTGTTATTTTACACACTACAGTTCATTTCTAAAAAACTATGATTTCAAAGAATTATCAATACTATAAATTCATATCTGTTCTCTCGGTAAGATACCATTTACCGTCGGTTAATTCGAAAGCATAACTAACACCAAAACCACTGTTTGGAATATAAATTTTATGCTCTACCCTGTTGCTTGTTTCGTTTTTCTCAATACTAAAATCAGATGTATCTATATTGTCGATATGCGTTAACATCGACCAGTTTTCTGCTGACCATGCTTCTTCCGATTCATAATCGGTAATATTGGAACCTTTTATCGGGAACTGTATTCTCTGCATTTGGAATGATTTATCAGAGACGAAGTTCTCATAGAAATCGGCAAATACTTCTGATGTTTCACTAACACTTTGGTGGTTTTCTGTTACCGATTCCGATGAATCTGCAGTTTTAGTTTGAGAACTATTGCTGCACGAGATCAGTATAAGAACAAGTGCTGCAACAGCCATTAACGGTCTGATTTTTTTCATACTAGACAATTTTTAGTAGTTTATTACTTGTATATCGACTGAATATCTTTCAGTATTTCGTAAACAGTTTGCATATTTCCCTCCTTGTTGCGTCTCATCCAAAACGACCATGCATCATCGCAGTAGTAGCTATCATATCTATCGATGTTAAGATATTGACAAATCAATTCTGACAGGCGATTGCTGTCGAAACCATATGCAGGGTTGCATACCTCGAAGTAAGTTTCCTCTCCGTCGAAATACAGTATTCCGGTGGCAGTATCGGCATGATTATATGCAAGTGTGAGTAATTCACTGTAATTGTCAATTTCTGTAAGCTTCTCATACACATATATCCTACTGTTTACTTCCTCATCGATAAGCAAATCTTCATACAATTGTTTCGACACAAGCTCAGTTAATCTAGGTTTATAAGTCTCATACAGCGATTTAAGATTATCGGGGCTTCTGTCGATTTTATAAATTGCATATGCAATCATCCGTTCTTTTTCGGGCTGTTGGTTCTCGTCTTTATAATACCCCAAATGCCTTTCGTTTTCATCAACAAATTCAGGTAAGGCATTGTACACATACCAAAAATAATTCGATAGTAAACCCCTACTCACCGGATTATGCGCAGCCAAAACATATTTTGTTGCATAAGCTTCCATCACATCAATCGATTCTTTTGTGAGGCTTTTTGCCTTGGTTTTCAACACTTCATCAAAACTTTTTTCTTTGGCTTGCGGCACATCAGAATAGTGGGCCACAACTTTTGTATGTTCAACCGATTGCGGCTCTTCGTTTGATGACTTTTGCGACTGAGGCTGTTTGCAAGAAAACAAAGAAACTACAACAAAAACTAAAACATACCATAAAACAGGCTTCATCATTGTACTCTATTTTTAAAGTTAAACAAATAAAATTGCGTCACGCTTGAGAAATAAATGTACATTTCTCTTGAGTCACAGTTTGATATAATTAAGGGGTGAAATAATAAGTCACTCAATGTAAGCTGCTTGCAACATCTAAAAATCCATCTCCTCATGGTGGCAAAAATAGTATTGTTTTTCAAATACCAAAATGAATTGAGAACTTACTGTACTATAATTATACTTACTCTACAATTGTTGTACAGCAAGCAAATTGGCAGTTCTATAGTGGTTTATGGGCGATATACATTTTTTCGTTTCTATCGAGCCGAAACAAATTTATTTCATGTTCCGAAAAGTATTCGGCAGGGTCGAATTCTTCAACAACAAAACCGGCCTTTTCGAGACGTTTCGGATAATCGCGACCGTGCCAGCGGACATGGTCGTACTGTCCAAATACTTTTTCGCGTTCGGCAGGCGAAGTAATGCTGACGTCTTCGAAAGTAGTTTCAAGGTCGTTTCTTAACGGGACCTGCATTACCGACCAGGCACCGGGTTTCATAATACGATATATTTGTTGCATTGCCGCAATATCATCGGGCACATGTTCGAGCACATGATTACACAACACAACATCGAAGCTGTTATCGGGCAACGGAATATTCATTACGTCGAAATGCAAATCGGCAATGGGCGAATTCAAATCGGCTGTAGTGTAGTGCAGTTGCTGTAACTTTTTAAAATTGCGACGAATCGACTGTTCGGGTGCTATATGCAAGACTTTTGCTTCAGAATTTAGTAAACTTGTTTTCCGTTGCAAATACAACCAAAGCATTCGATGACGTTCCAACGACAAACACACAGGGCAAAGGCGATTTACAGCACCTTTATTTCCATATGGCAGCAATTTCCTAAGTTTACTTTCACACACAGGACATTGGTATCGAGACCCTTTGTAGAAAGGGCTTACCAGTACCGAGAATAGATACGAAAATCTTATTAATACCGTCCTGGGAAGATTTCTTACTATAAATTTAATAAAACTTCTCATAACTTACCAATCAATTGTTTTATTACCCCTATCGTCGACCTGAACTATTTTATTTAGGGAAACATACCACACAAAGCCTTTGCAATTCTCATATCCCATATCATTAAGCAATTGCATATATGTTTTTATCTGGCTTATATGTTTATCAGATGTTTTTAAGCCAAATTTGTAATCGAGCACCTCGATTGAGTTGCCAAATTGCATTACTCGGTCGGGTTTGTTCATGTTGCCGTCGGGCGACAATATCCAGGCTTCATTGTGCAAATTGTCGAATTCGGTAAACCAAGGTTTTACATTTGTGTTCGACAGTAGATTATGAATATATGTTACATGGGCATCCATATCGGCGTTATTGATATATCCGTTGTTAAGCAATTGTTCTACAGCCGGTTGAATATCGTTCAGGCCTCTGATTTTTTCGAAAACGGAATGTAATAATATACCCTTTTGGATATCACCCATGGCTTCGCCGGCAAATTTTTTTGTAAACTCACTGTGGGTAATCACCTGTTTTTTATTTTCACTCACATTGTGTTCCGGCATAATAATACCAGGCTTGTAATAATATTTTGGTTCAGGAATCGATCCGTATTCAAATAACTCTGTGCCATCGAAATACTTCGACAAGTCGATAAATCGGTTATCGGTGGCACTATTCGGTTTTTTAAGAATCTCACGCGTATAATCAGCCAACGATTTCGATTTTTTAAGAGGCATACCCATCCATAGCACTTTTTTTGCACGAGTGGCCGCAACATAAAATAAATTAAGCGAATCGTGACAGAAATGAAGCATTTCTTCGAAATACTCGTTTACAAATAACGATTCAGCCATTTCGCTTTTATATGTCACCGGCACATAGGGTATAATGCTAAATGCAGTATTCTCGGTATTACACCATAGCAATGGGTTTTTCTCGGGGGTTAAATCGAAATTGCCAAAAGGAATAAACACTGCTTCGAAGCCCAGTCCCTTGGCTTGGTGAATGGTAAGTATTTTAACCGCCTGATTGCTGTCGGGCAACGACAACGATTTGGTGCAACCTTCGTTTTGCCACCATTCTATAAATGCCATCACCCCAGTTCCTTTTCGCGCCGAAAAATCGGCAGCCAATTCAACAAAAGCATCAAGAAAAGCAGTGTTTTCGTTTTTTTTATTCAATTCGCCAACACGAATGAAATGCTCGCACAAACTAACCAAATCGCCATGAACCGATTGTGTTAACAAAGATACCAATTCAGCAGGGAAAGCTTTTAGTAATTGATTATGCTCGGCTGAAACCGAAAAATCGCTGAATTGGGTATTGCGTCTAATATGTAAACTGTAATTTACCGAAGCATTAAACAAGGCCATCGAATTGCTAGGTTGTGCCACATAGCTAAGCAAATTTATCAGCACGCTAACTGCTGGATTAGATGCCAGGTTGAGCGATTCGGCCGAAACAACCGAAAAAGACATCTGTTCATGATTTTCGTTACCTTGCTGATAGTCGAGTAAATAGGAAACTACTCGTTTAGCATCTTTGTTGGTACGAACCAAAACAGCAATATCTCCCGGTGCATAGCCCATGTGCATTAACTTCACAATTTCAGCGGCCATATATTGCATCGACAATGTTTTCCATTCATCAACTTTAAGTTCTTCGGGCATGAACCTAATGCTTACGCAGCCACCCTCACCCGCCATGGGGTTTTGAGCAACATCAGAATAATTATCGATGATTGTTTTATGCATCCAATCATACGAGCTTTCACCATCTACAGGCAATTCATTATTGATATAATGCTGAACTCTTTCGGCAAGAGCCAAAAACAACGAATTATTAAATTCAACGATTCGTTGTGCACTGCGATAGTTTTCTTTCAGCACTAATGCTTGTACGTGTAACTGCCTGTGAATTTGTTCAGCCAAAATACGCCAATTCCCATTTCGCCATCGAAATATCGACTGCTTTACATCGCCTACCACCATATTCAGATTCTTACCATACGACAGGCTTTCGCGCAACAAGGGGAGAAATGCTTCCCATTGTTTTTCGCTGGTATCCTGAAATTCATCAATCAAATAGTGTTTCAGTCGGATACCGGTTTTTTCATAAATAAATGGGGTGTCGTTATGCCGTGAAAGATCGGATAAGAACAAAGGCGTATCGCCTATAAAGAAACTGTCGTTGGCTGCCATTAAAGCATTAAGCCTTTGCTTCCCGTCGACAACCAAACCAAGCAGATACATGTTGTTCAATAACAGATTACAGGTTGTATATTCGGCAAAATCAGATTGTATCCAATCGTTGAACTGATGCATTAAGGCATTCAACTCCGAAAATGCACTTCTTATGTTGGCTTTGTGAAGGTTTCCCTTTCCGATACATGTTTCAGCATCATCTAAAGCATCATAAAAGCGTTGCCCTGGTTTTTCTATTTTGTTTTTCTTATTGAGCTTCAACATTGATGCGATTGCTCCGGCAGACTTATAACTAAAGTCGTCGGTAGTAAACCCATATTTTTTCAATATATCATCGGCATCGCCGGCAATTGAATTTACATAATCAGTATGCTTTTTTTTAAGCTCTTTTACTATTGCAATAAGTTGACGTACCTTATTTTTATCGGTTTGTTGCAAGCGGTATTGCTCATTAATAACTGCAAATTTTTCTTTGTAAAGTTCCTTAAACAATGCGATAAGTTCTTCTCTGAAATCCCATCTACCCGATTCATTCATTTTTACCTTTACAACATCGAGCACCCAATTGAGAAGTTCAGTGTCAACAGCAGTTTCCTCGATAAGCTGATCAACCGCCTCATGAACCACTGCATTGGAATCGAGTTCCAGGTTGTAGTTTGCATTCAGATTCATTTCGTGCATAAAAGCCCTGAGAATCTTCTGAAAGAAGCTATCGATTGTCATATACGAAAACCTTCCGTAATCGTGCAATATCAATGTTAAAGCCTGTAACGCACGACTCCTGATGAACTTTTCGGAATCGGCATTGCTTTCGGAATTTATTTGAAGATGTTTTAAATAACCGGAGCTTTGCCCTGAGGCCAGAACATATAATTCATTAACCAGCCTCTCTTTCATTTCTTCGCTGGCTTTGTTGGTAAAAGTTACGGCGAGAAGGTGTTTATAGTCGTGGGGGTTTTCGATAAGCAGTTGCAAACATTCACAAGTAAGTCGAAATGTTTTTCCTGCTCCCGCAGAAGCCGAATATACCCTGACTTCAGACATAATTTTAGAAGCTGACGCTAACGGTAGTAGCCTTACACTGCTCAACATTCACCGTAATTGTATTCTCATCGGTGAAACTTATAAAACGCACCGAATAATTGCCGATTGGTTTTACTACACAATTCTCGGTATTATCGGCAAGGGTTAATGCCCTCACATTATTAATATACACTTCAACATTTCTGCCTGAGTAATTTTGCACACAAATTTCACCGGTATTGTTCTGTTCGCAAGGCTCTTTAACACCACACGAAGCCAGATACAGCAAGCCAATCAGCATTGTTATCACCACAGCTCTGTTCATATCTTGTTTTTTTCAAAGATAAGAACTTATGTTGACTTTGAACAAAAAATACTTATAATTGTTGCGTAATTGTAAAATTCAGATTATGAAACTATTAAACATTTTAGCTTTATTTCTGCTTGTTGTAGCTATGTTTTCATCATGTGACGAACCGGATAACCCGCCTTTGGTAGTAGTTTTTAATACCACAGAAATTGCCAATGGTGGTTTTGAATTGTGGACTACGAAAGTGCAAAACGATGCTCAATTTGAATCACCCTCAGGCGATTACTGGGCAAGTCTCAACAACCTTTCGTTTATTCAGGCACCGCTTACTATGTTAAAATCGGAGAATGCGTATATTGGGGACTACGCAGTGCGACTCGAAGCCAAAGCTTGGACTGATGAATGGACTTTACCAGGGATACTGGTAGCCGGAGACTTTGATGCCAACCGGCCCATAGGTGAAAACTTATTGCAAGGTAAGCCCATTACAATTTCTCCGGGTTCGCTCAGTTTCTATTACCGCTATTTGCCAGCCAACAACGACACAGCCGTAATTTACAGCAGCCTTACTAAATTTAACAACCTAACTGGCGCCCGCGACACCATTGCCGAAGCGTCCACTACTATTACAAGCCTGACAGAAGTGTACACCCTTATGGTATTACCTTATGCCTATCGTTCAGAAGCCCGCGACCACGACACCATCAATGTAATATTTCTGACTAGTATTTCAGGTGAAAAAATGAAAGCACATGCCGGAAGTATTCTCGAAATTGATGACGTAAAACTGATGATGCCCCGCCAATGAAACTGATATTGGCAATTGTTATTTCTACTCTTTCATCTACAGTTATTGCACAACATACGTTTATTTCTGCCGGTTTTACCTATGGTGGCGCTATACCAAATATTGAGGTCAATAATTCTACAGGAAAACCCGGGTTTGGTGCCACGCTTGCCATAGGCCATTCAATACATGTAAACAATAGAGTATCGATAGAGTCACAACTCAATTACTCGCTGCGTCATTTCGGGTACGGGTCAATACAAAGACGCGACACTACTGTAAGTGTCGAATATCAGGGCACAGAAACCCAGATACCCACATTTTATACAGTAAATGTAAATGGAAACGTGCATACTCATAATGTGGAATTTGCTGCTCTCACTTCGATACAACTGGGTAAATACTTCTCTCTCGACCTGGGCTTGTTTCAAAACATTGCTTTTGTGAGACGCGATGCCACCGATATCACTGTGCGAATTGGTGAGGGGGGGGCTGTTCCCGATATTTTTTTAACCGAAAATCACGGTTCCGATATCAATCGGTTTGAACCGGGTATTAAACTGGGAGGCAGTTTTCATTTCAACGATAAAATATCGTTAAGATTTACAGGCAACCGTTCCATTACTCGCTTTTACCGCGAAGATTACATTAAAAACGACGAAGGAGAGCCTGTCTCATTTTATTACACCATGCTTCAAACTTATCTGGTGTATCGGTTCCGGTAAAGCAAACTATGTTTATTTTCGAACCTCTTTAATTGCCTGGGCTATCGCACAGCTTAATTCGTCGAACAAAATGCTTTCGTCGCGATTGCCTTCAAAGTTTTTAAATTTCCCTTGTTTTTTATAATATTCGGCAACACCCGCAGTTCTTTGCTCAAAAACTTCGAGCCTATGGATGATGATGTCGGTATCGCGATCGTAGATACGAGCATTGGGTGTTTTAGAACGGGCAACCAGTCTTTTCATCGACTGCAAGGCACTTGTTTTAATCTCAAGTACTGCCGATACGCTACTATCGAGCCGCTTCAGCAGGCCGTCGAGTATATAGGCCTGAACTAAAGTACTAGGAAAACCTTTAAAAATAAAACCTTTAGCCTCCGGAAACTTTTGGATTTTTCGTTCAATTAATCTGATTGCAATATCATCGGGTACAATATCGCCATTGTCGAGAAAAGGTTGTGCTATCTTGCCCCATTCGGTTTGTTGCTCTATTTCGTGCCGAATCATTTCGCCTGTAGACACATATACAAGCTTGAATTTTTTAGCCAGTTTTTTAGCCTGCGTGCCCTTACCTGAACCCGGAGGGCCAAACAACACAATATTTATCCAGGTTTGCGACAGCACTTTCTCGATAGTTTCTATAAGAACATTATTCACTTCGTCAACACTTCCAATACCGCTTACCGGAAAATACTTAGCCTGTTCCCTGTAAAAATCGATAACAGGAATGGTTTTTTCGTCGTATTCATGTAAACGCTTCTCGATAACCTCGAGGGTGTCATCGCTACGCTTTTCGCTTTCGTAACGCTTAAGCATACGCTGAAGTAATATTTCTCGCGGCACTTCGAGCGACAGCAAACAATTCAGTTTGGTGTTCATTTTAAGCAATAGTCCTTCGAGAATATATGCTTGGGCATATGTACGAGGGAAACCATCGAAAAGAATACCGTTTGAATCGGGATTCATTTCGATAGATGCTTCTATAATTTGAACTATAATTTCATCATCAACCAGACCTCCCTTTTCGATAACCGATTTGGCTTCGAGCCCCAGTTTAGTTTTATCGGCAATTTCTTTACGTAAAATATCACCGGTAGATATATATGTAAGTTTGTATTTTTCGGCAAGCAATCGTGCCTGTGTTCCTTTTCCCGCTCCGGGGGGTCCAAATAAAGCAATATTAAGCATTATAAATGTTTATTTATTCAACAATCTGATACAGGTGCTTCAGGTTGCGCCCCAAGCCATTATAGTCGAGGCCAAAACCAACAACAAATTTATCGGGAATTTCGATGGCAACGTAATCAATAGGAATGTCTTTGGAATAGGCATCGGGTTTCAATAACAAAGTTGCCACTTTTATTTGTTTGGGATTGCGTTTTCTCAGATCGTGAACCAGTTTTTCGATGGTAATACCGGTATCAACAATATCCTCAACTATAAGCACTGTTTTATTTTCGACATTTTCGGTTAATCCCATGATTTCTTTAATAGAGCCGGATGAGCACACACCTTCGTAAGACGATAAGCGAATAAAAGACAAGTTGCATGGCATTTCGAAATGGCGGAACAACTCACCGGCAAACATAAACGAGCCATTCAGTACACACAGAGCCACTATATCTTCTTGGCCCAGCTCGGCTTGCATTTTTTCGGCAAGAATTTCTATCGACCGGCATATCTGGCTATTATCGATAAAAACGACAAATTCTTTATCGTATAATTTAACTACATTTTTATTTTGCGTCTGCATAAATGTGTTATTTTTAGGCCTGACAAATATAAGCATAACTTTTAATTTAACATATGAGACCACTAGTTAGTATTATCATGGGAAGCACCTCCGACTGGGGTGTAATGCAGAAGGCTGCAGTGTTGCTAAACGATTTTAAAATCCCCTTCGAGGTAAATGCACTGTCGGCACACCGCACACCCGAAGAGGTTGAAAAGCATGTTCGCACTGCCGGCCAACGGGGAATTAAAGTGTTTATTGCCGGAGCCGGTATGGCAGCACACCTACCGGGTGTTGTTGCCGCATTTACAAGTCTTCCGGTGATTGGGGTGCCCATAAAAAGTTCGTTCGACGGACTAGACTCGTTACTCGCTATTGTTCAAATGCCTCCGGGAATTCCGGTAGCTACCGTAGCTGTTGATGGAGCCATGAATGCAGCTATTCTTGCTGTGCAAATGTTATCGCTTGCCGACGACCAACTATATGACGAAATGAAAACCTATAAAGAAAACCTGAAGAAAAAAATTGTTGCAGCCAACGAAGAGTTGGCCGGTCATCATTTTGAATACAGAGTAAAATAATGAGGAGAATATTATTGTTGGTTGTGCTTGCCCTGTGCAGCACTATGCTTTTTGCCGACGGCGACCATTCGGTTGCAGGAGCTCGCTTTGCCGGCATGGCAGGTAGCAGTGCGGTGTTTCACGACACATGGTCGGTTTTTGGTAATCAGGCAGGTCTTGCCGGTTTACATACAACATCGCTTGGCATCTCCTACGAGAATCGCTTTCTGATGAAAGAAACGGGATATGGAGCATTCGCATTTCAAACACCCGTGGCATTCGGAAATTTAGGCATAGGCTACAGTCACTTCGGATACAGCGAATACAACGAGAACAAATTTGCCCTTGCCTGGGCTCAACAGCTTTTTAAACGAATAGCAATGGGCGTGCAAGCCGACTATTTCATGATACACCAGCCGGGTTTATACGGGAATCTTCATGCCTTCTCGTTTGAAATTGGAATTATGGTTCAAGCCAGCGAACGACTCCGATTCGGGGCTCATGTATCTAACCCCTGGCCTATTCAAATTATTGGGGTACAGGGACAATATCTACCGGCAGTGTTAAAAGCAGGCATGGGCTATAGCTTCAATAAAAACCTGATTGTTACGGTTGAAGCCGAAAAAAACCTACATCTCGAAAAACCCGTTTTCAGGGCTGGAGTTGAATATCAATCGGACAGGCACTATTCGCTGCGATTGGGTATTGCCAACCAACCGGTTCTGTTTGCAGTTGGGTTTGGATACAAATTCAATGCTTTTCACATCGACATGGGCTATGGCTATCATCAGGTACTGGGGTCGAGTCCTGTTATAACGCTCAATTATGTGTTTTAAGAGCCTGACAACGGCATTTTTGTTGATTGGCTTTGTAATATTTTCAAAGCCACTAATTGCTCAGGAATCTGAAATACAAGCTTTCTCCGATATTGTAGAACAAATAGCCGAAAACAGCGATGAGGAACTTGATTACACCAGTCTCTACGAAACATTAATTCAGTATTACAACGACCCTATCGACCTGAACCTGACCAATGCCGAACAACTTGACCGTTTGATGTTTCTAACATTTTTTCAGGCGAGAAGCATTATAAAGTATCGCGACAAATTCAATGGTTTCAAATCGATTTACGAACTTCAGTTTGTTGATGGCATCGACCAGCAAACTCTTAAATTCCTGTTGAATTTTGTAACTGTAATGTCAAATCTGCCATCGCAACCTGCCGATCTGAAGCGATGGGTAAAACATGGAAAGCATGTTGTATTTGTTCGCACACAGTTCACGGTGCAACCAAAAGCAGGCTATCAGGAAGTACCCGATAGTATTTTGCTGATGAATCCCGACAAAAACCGGTATCTGGGCAGCCCATATAAATTATACACCCGTTACCGATATAACTATAAGGACAAATTGTACTGGGGTATTACGGCCGAAAAAGATGCCGGGGAAGAATTTTTCAGAGGCAGTCAACCCTACGGGTTCGATTATTACTCGGCACACCTTCAGGTAAACCAGCTGGGGCCGTTAAAAACAGCTATACTCGGCGATTACCAGGTAGAGTTTGGTCAGGGCCTAACCCTGTGGTCGGGAATGAGTTTTGGGAAAAGCACCAATCCAATAAACATTATAAAAAAAGGAAGGGGCATAGCAAGATATGGTTCCACCAACGAGAGCGACTTTCTGAGAGGACAGGCTGCAAGTTTCTCGCTAGGAAAATTTACGATTACCGAGTTTGTTTCGCACAAATCGCTCGATGCCCGCATGGAGTCAGACAGTAGTTACGAGGAAGATGAAGAATATGTAACCAATTTCCTTAACACTGGTTATCACAGAACTCCTTCGGAGATTTCGGTTAAAAACAATGTAAAACAAACTATATATGGTGGGCACATAGCCTACAAAGGCGAATGGCTGCTACTAGGAATAACAACTGCTGCAATGCATCTTTCGAAACCCTTGACGCACAGCGGAGCATTGTACAATATGTTTGAGTTTGCAGGCACCAACATGATGAATATGGGCATACACTATACGGCCTACAAGGGAAATTTTAGTTTTTTTGGAGAGAGCTCAATGAGCAATAATCTGGGATATGCCAGTTTGAATGCTGTAAATTTCACTCCTGCTCCTGAGGTAAATCTGAGTATATTACACCGATATTTCGGTAACGATTACCAAAGCATTTATGCTGCACCTTTTTCCGAAAGCAATAAAGCTTTCAACGAGTCGGGTCTTTATGTAGGCGCAGTAATTTATCCTATGAAACGAGTACGACTCGATTTGTATGCCGATATGTGGAAATACCCCTGGTTAAAATATGGTGTGAGTGCCCCGTCGATGGGCAGAGAATATTTTGCACAACTCAACTATTCGCCCACGCGCTATGTAGATATGTTTGCCCGGATTAAATATGAAACCAAGCAGCGAAACAACAGTGCAACAGAATTTGGAGTTCACGATCTTAGCTCTTATTCGACACGAAAAATCAGATATCATATCTCGATGAACCCGGGAAGTGGATTTAGCCTGAAAACCCGTCTCGAGTGGGTACACTACCGGTTTGATGATGGAGATGCCGAAGAAGGTTTTCTGATATATCAGGATGTAGCCTATCGATTTTACCGCATACCGTTGCAACTTACTGCGCGCATTGGCATTCACAATACCGACACCTACAACGCCCGTTTATATGCCTGGGAACCTGATGTATTGTATGCGTTTTCGGTGCCGGCATACTACGACAAGGGAACCAGATTGATATTTCTCGTGAAATATTCAATAAGCGATAATCTTGATTTTTGGTTTCGCATAGCCAATTCATTTTATTACAATAAAACAACAATCAGTTCGGGGCTTGACGAAATTTCGGGGAAAAACAAAACTGACATTAATATACAGTTACGATATAACTTTTAAGCATGATTCTTCAAACGGCATTACAACACGAGAAATATCTTCGCGAAAATCTGATTGATCCTCCGCGAAAGATGCTCGACTGTGGTTTCGATTTACAAGCCGTGTTGCTAATGGCTCAAAGTTTCGAAATTTATGGGGCCTATTTCGACAATAAACCATTCAGGGCAAGCGGACAGTCGCTAAAACGCTTCAATTTGGCGATAAAGAATCTTTTCAACTACAAATATCATCTCAGCAATCGCAACAACATGTTATACACCCAAATGCGGGCCATGTTCATACATAGTTTATTACCCGGAGAAGGCTTACTGATAAAACAAGTCGGAACAGTTGCTGAACATTTGCAAATCAGTAATGGAATTATAACTATAATCCCTGCCGTTCTGCACGAAGACGTGAAAGAGGCAGGGATTAATTTAATCGAAAGACTGAATACAGGGACAATAATTCCCAAGAGAATATCGACCAGTTGGTTTAGTTAAAACCTCCCAACTTTTCGATATCGGTTCTGATGTTAATGCACATCACAGGAATTTTCTTGTACATTTCTTTGTTTTCAGCCTTTTTCAGATTGGTAATGTAGTTCTTATATTTTTTTGTCATCATCAGTACCAAGTCGGCTTCTACTTCCTTGATGTAATCGTAGATAGCATCGGGATAGTTTGCACTGGTTTCTACTTTGCGCAATTCGTAATCGATAAGTTCCTTCTGGAATATTCTGTCGGCAAAGAGTAAAGTGTTGTTCATGGTTTTCACCTGATAGGGCTCGGTAACATTGGGATACAGCACAAAAACCTTACTTTCGAATAAGTTATTAATATAACGAACCCAATTGAAAGCCACACGGGTTTTTTTGTCGGCATCAAGGGGAACGCAAATACGGTCGTAATCGCCATATATTGCAGAACTTTGAACTAAGATAAACGGGATTTTCACAAATTTCTTAACCACTTTCATGGCTTTACCCAACGATTTCACCCCATGAGTACCCATTACGCCCAAATATGCATTCTTTTCGAGGCCAAAGTTATAAATGGCTTTATACAGGTTACCCGTTACCACTTCAACTTTTACTGTAATGTCTTTCCCTTCCATAAATTGATTGGCAATACCCTGAAGTTGCTCACGCAATTCATCGACCTGCGATTTCTTCGAAGCAACATGAACCAAATAGATGGTTTTCTTTGAGATTTTCCCAATTAAATATGCATGCTCAAGCGCATAGTTCGAAATTTCGGTAAAATCCCATGGTACGATAATGCATTTTTCCATATAGTTAGTATTATAGGTTTTCTAAAAAACTAATAACGTAAAAAATTATAAAAGGTTGCGTTTTTATTCATTTATTTTGTAGTTGTTATAAACATTTTCATGCTGGTGTATATCTTTTATCATTAATTGCAAGAATGTTCGCCCCATAAAATGATTTTCGAACACATGATAACAAACATTAAATGCCTGATAATCTGCTATTTTCGAATAAGAGTTTCCCAAATTAAACCCAATACCTTCGATACACAAATTGGCACCTAACTCCTGCACCACTTTTACCTTAATATGTTCTCCGTTTTTACCCACCTTTTTCACGTCACCATTATCGTACACATGCCGAGAAACAAACAGCGGCATCATGTTGTTTGGGCCGAAAGGTGCAAATTGTTTTAAAATGCGGTAAAACTTAGGCGTAATATCCTTCATTTTTAACTCAGCGTCGATAACAATTGTTGGAATAAGTTGCTCGGCAGTAATAGTTTTCGAAACATAATCCTCGAAACGCTGTTTGAATTCATCCAGGTTATCGGGACTTAAGCTGAGACCGGCCGCGTACATGTGCCCCCCAAAATTTTCGAGTATATCGCTACACGATTCAATAGCGGCATATAGGTTATATCCGGGTACCGACCTGGCCGAGCCAGTTATTGTTCCGTTCGACAAAGTAAGAACAACAGTGGGGCGATAGTAGGTTTCGATAAGTCTTGAAGCTACTATACCAATCACACCTTTGTGCCAGTTATTGGAATACACAACAGTGGTGTTGCGCAGGTGGCTATGTTCATCGGCTGCCACCATGTGCAATGCTTCTTCGGTAATGCTTTGATCGAGCTCTTTGCGATTGGTATTAAAATTATTGATATCAAACCCTATTTTTTCGGCCAAATCATCGCGTTCCGACACCAGTAATTCTACGGCCATACTGCCCGACTCCATTCTGCCTGCTGCATTAATACGCGGCCCAAGTTTAAACACAATATCGTGAACCTCAATGGTTTTGTCGTTAAGACCGGTAAGGTTAATTATCGATTTAAGACCCTTGCAAGGATCAGTATTTAGTTTTTGCAGACCATAGTACGATAAAATCCGATTCTCTCCGGTAATGGGAACAATATCAGAACCTATGCTTACTACCACCAAATCGAGATACTCATACAATTCATCAACATTGAGCTTGTTGTTGAGCACATAAGCCTGCATAAATTTAAAACCCACGCCACAACCCGACAACTCTTTGTATGGGTAAGGACAGTCGGGGCGTTTCGGATCGAGAACCGCAACCACATCGGGCAAATGTTCTCCGGGGTTGTGATGATCGCAAATTATCATATCTACACCCCGTTCTTTTGCATAGGCAGCTTTCTCGGTGGCTTTTATGCCACAATCGAGAGTTATTATCAGCTTGTAGCCCTCCTCCACGGCATGATCGATGCCTTGAGTAGAAACACCATAACCTTCGCTATAGCGGTCGGGAACATAGAAACCAATGTTGTTGTGAAATCTCCTTAAATAACTGTAAACCAACGCAACAGCAGTAGTGCCATCAACGTCATAATCACCGTAAACAAGAATTTTTTCTTTGTCGGTAATGGCTTTGTTAAGTCTATCAACCGCACTCTGCATGTCTTTCATCAGAAAGGGGTCGTGAAGGTCGCTTAACTCCGGCCTGAAAAAAACCCGCGCCTGTTCGTAGGTTTCAATACCGCGCTGAACTAAAAGATTGGCAATAACAGAGTCAACGTTGAGTTCCTTGCTGAGTTTCTCTACCTTCTCGCCGGCCGCCTGTTCTTTTAAAACCCATCGTTTCTCCATTTCGTGATTGTCTTGTTTCTGATGTTTACAAAAATAATATTTTTTTTATGTTTCAGCCCATTTTTTTACATCGTCTTCTTTTCTAATTTGCTTAAACACGTCATTTTTTCGGCTACAGCGCAAAAAAAATGTGCACATTTTTTACAAAAAACAATTTTATCGCTCATACACTCAAAACTGAATAAGTTAAAACAAACAGAAACATTATATTTGTGCCACAAAAACTTGATTACTATGAGTACTATCGGACTAAGCGAACAGGAAATTGTGAGACGGCAATCGCTTGAAGAACTTCGTAAGCTGGGAATTGACCCCTATCCGGCACAAGAATATCTTGTAAACAACAAGGCAAAAACCATTATCGACAATTTTAACGATGAGCGCCCCGATGCCTTTGGCGATGTTATACTTGCCGGTCGCATTATGTCGCGGCGTATTATGGGTAATGCTTCGTTTGCCGAATTGCAGGATGACTCAGGCAGAATTCAGCTGTATGTAAAAAAAGACGATTTGGCAGCCGATGGCAACACGCTTATGTATGACCCTGTTTTTAAAAAGCTGCTCGATATTGGCGATATAATTGGGGTAAAAGGCTTTGTGTTTCGCACTCGCATGGGCGAAATTTCGGTACACGTACGCGAATTTACCGTGCTCAGCAAATCGATAACTCCACTACCGGTGGTAAAAGAAAAAGACGGTCAGGTTTTTGATGCCTTTACCGACCCCGATATGCGTTACCGCAACCGTTCGCTCGACATGGTTGTAAATCCGCATGTGAAAGATGTATTTGTAAAACGTACCCGCCTAACCAACATCATGCGCTCGTTTCTCAACGAAAGAGGCTATCTCGAAGTTGAAACACCCATACTGCAGCCTGTGTATGGCGGTGCTGCTGCCCGGCCTTTTACAACGCATCACAATACCCTCGACCTGAAACTCTATTTGCGTATTGCCAACGAACTGTACTTGAAACGACTCATTGTAGGCGGCTTCGACGGTGTGTATGAATTTTCGAAAGATTTTCGCAACGAAGGCATGGACCGTTTTCATAACCCCGAGTTTACACAAATGGAATTGTACGTAGCATACAAAGACTACGAATGGATGATGAATCTGGTAGAAGAAATGCTCGAAACCATTGCCCTCGGATTGTATGGAAACACACAAGTGCAGGTGGGCGATAATGTTATCGACTTTAAACGTCCATGGAAGCGGTTTACCATGTTTGAAGCTATTGAGCACTTTACGGGTATAGATATATCTGAAATGGACGAGGCTCAACTACGTGCCACAGCACAACAATTGGGCATCGAAATTACCGAAGCCATGGGCAAAGGCAAACTGATTGACGAGATTTTTGGCGAAACCTGTGAAGCAAAACTAATACAGCCCACTTTTATTACCGACTATCCGGTTGAGATGTCGCCACTGGCCAAAAAGCACCGTTCGAAAGAGGGTTTGGTTGAACGTTTCGAAGCCATTTGCAACGGCAAAGAGATTTGCAACGCCTATTCGGAGCTTAACGACCCCATCGATCAGCGCGAGCGTTTCGAGCAGCAATTGCAACTGGCCAAACGCGGCGATCAGGAGGCTATGGTTCTCGACGAAGACTTTTTGAATGCCATAGAACTGGGCATGCCCCCTACTGCAGGTCTCGGTATTGGCATCGACCGAATTACTATGATTATGACCAATTCGGCATCGATACAAGATGTTATTTTCTTTCCGCAAATGAGGCCCGAAAAGAAAGCAGAAGTTGCTTCGAGCGATGAGTTTTTAGCACTGGGAATTCCCGAAGAATGGGTCGAAATTGTGCAGAATTCAGGGTTTGCATCGGTAGAGCTACTGAAACAAGCCAACCCCAATAAGTTACATCAGCAGTTGTGCGGCTGGAACAAAAAACACAAACTGGGGCTAAAAAACCCAAGCCCCGACGAAGTAAAACAATGGATTTCGAAATAAAAAAAACAAGCCGGTAAAATCCGGCTGTTTTTTTTGTAATTTTACAAAAACACCAATTACAATGAAAACCGATTTGCAATACCTGAGCCGCTTTATCACTCAATCGCAGCTCGACGACTACACCCAACGTGCCATTGCGGCACTGCAAACCCTGAAGCGACGCGATGGTGCGGGCAACGACTTTTTGGGTTGGCTCGATTTACCGGCACAGTTCAATCCACCTCTGGCCAACGAAATTATGGCTGCCGTAAACAGTTTGAAGCAGCTCGACACGGTTGTGGTGGTGGGCATTGGTGGCTCGTATCTGGGAGCAAGGGCAGTGATTGATGCGTTGCAAGAACCGTTCGAGCAAAACAAGCCCGAAATTATTTATGCCGGTCATCATTTAAGCAGCGATTATCATAAAGCTTTGCTGGCTTACCTCGACAACCGACGGTTTGGTATTATAGTAATTTCGAAATCGGGAACCACCACCGAGCCGGCCATTGCCTTCAGGTTGCTGCGCAACTTGCTTATACAAAAAGCCGGACGCGAAAAAGCTGCGCGTTACACCATTGCCATAACCGACAAGAAACAGGGTGCGCTCAGGCTAATGGCCAACCGCGAAAACTTTAAAAGCTTTGTGATAGCCGACAATGTGGGCGGCCGCTTTTCGGTGTTGTCGCCGGTAGGTCTTGTTCCAATCGCATTGGCGGGTATTTCGGTAGCCGAGCTTATGGATGGTGCACGGGCGGCGGCAGCCGACACCGGTAACGAAACATCGCAAAACCCTGCTGTGCTTTATGCTGCCATTAGAAACTGCTTACTTGCAAACGGTAAAACAACCGAAATTATGGTTAGCTACGAACAGGGCTTGCATTACATTGCCGAATGGTGGAAGCAACTCTACGGTGAAAGCGAAGGCAAACAACACAAAGGCTTGTTCCCTGCATCGGTGCAATTCACCACCGACCTGCATTCGCTGGGGCAATACATACAAGATGGACAAAGAATGCTGTTCGAAACCGTGTTGTCGGTCGAAAATGTTCGCGAAAATATTAGCATTCCAACCGATACCGACGATTTCGACAAACTGAATTATATTGCCGAAAAAAGCCTGCATTATGTTAACACCACAGCTCAGCAAGCCACGGCTCAGGCACACGTTGACGGTGGGGTCCCTGTGTTACGTATCGAAATACCCGAACTCAATGCCTATCATCTCGGCTATTTGATTTATATGTTCGAGGTGGCATGCGCCATAAGCGGCTACATGCTTGGGGTGAATCCCTTCGACCAGCCGGGAGTGGAAGCCTATAAAAAGAATATGTTTAGGATGTTGGGGAAGGAGTGAGAAATTTTTGTTTCTAACACCAGTCAGGTTTTTCTCAGACTATTTATCATTTTACTTTTCGTTTTTTACCACGATTTTCGACGTAGTTATGTCATCTTCAGTTATGCATGTTAAAATATAAGTCCCATTGTTCAGCGCTGATATATCAATGGGTTCACACGAATCAATACGGGTTTTGAAAACGAGTTTCCCGTCTGTACTATAAATTCTGATTTCGGCATCACTTGTGTTGTTGCAGTAAATGAACCTAGAGCATGGATTTGGGTAAGTCTGAAGTTCCTGATCTGTTTCAGAAATCCGGTTTCCCGAAATAAAGTAATTTTGCGTAACATCCTGCCCGCCCATATTGCTGCCCTGATTATTAATGATTGTAGTAATTTCGGTGCCGTCTAGTTTCGACATTTTAATATATCCGTTTTCGCGCTCTATCCAGTAAAGATACTCATCGTCGAAATCGGTACTCATAGAACCCATTACCCCATTGCTGTTTATCAGAGATTGAACACTGCTTCCATCGTAATTCATCACGCTAATCTCATCGTTGGTTCTATCGGAAAAATACACTTTCATGTATTTTACATCGAGTTCCAGATCATACAGCGAGGTTGTAGTTTCCCGAATTGTTATTTGTCCGGTCCCGTCGGTATAGGCCCTGTAAATATCTCCCGAATCCTGATCTGTCCAAAAAATAAACTGTCGGCCAGGGTCAACCCCTAAACCTTGTATTAATCCTGTACCTGTTACTAGAAGCTGGATATCGGTGCCGTCAATATTGCAAGATTTGATATTGCCTGCAAAGCTCTCTGTATAGAATATCCTGTCGTTCAGATAGTCAAACTCTATTCGACCAATGATTGCTCCATAATTCAAAATCTGTGTTAATCCGCTTCCGTCGAAGTTTGCCGAATACACGCCCTGAGTTCCAACTGCCCAATACACACGAAAATTTTTATTGTCAACCGTAACTGTGCGAACCTGTAAATAGCCAGATGCGATTACTGTAATGTCCTCTCCATTTAAATCAGCTCTGTAAACATTTCCATTAGTGTAATCGCCATAGAAAATGTAGTCTTGTGAAACAGCCATATTTGCTAAGGCAAATACCATTACCAGAAAAAGAAGTCTCTTCATATCGGTTAAGAATTATATTTACATTTCAATAATAGAAAATATCTCATTGCAAATATAACGATTTTCTATTTTGCAAACAACTGGATTGTTCTGATTTGTGTTGAATCTACCAATACAACCGAATTTGCAATTGCACGATAAAAAGATTTGTATTGGGAGAAATGTAATTATCCAAACACGAAAGAGTGTTTCCCTGTTGCTAGAACAAGCGTTTGCAAGTGGTTCTATATTCAGTCTTTATTCATGCACTTAATACATCATATGTCGAAAGAGCCTTAGCGAAAAAAAGCAATACATACTTCTTATGCAGCAAGAATGGTTCCTGAGCGGCGCCAAAGAACCACTCAGGCGTATTAGCAGAAACTGATGGTTTATGTAGCGATTGCGTAAATTTGTAATTCAATTCAATTGCATCTTTGCTTAAAACAGTGATTATTGAAAACGTAACCTATGCTTTTTCTTGCAAACCTTAGTATGTTGCAATAATATTCTGATATTCAGTGCGTTTATTCAATTATTGTGCTTATCTTTGCCCATTCTCAAAATTCATTCACAGTAAGATAATGAAAGAGTTAAAAATTGGTGGTCTTACCATTCCAATTCCTATTATACAAGGCGGAATGGGTGTGGGTGTGTCGCTGTCGGGTTTGGCAGTGGCGGTTGCAAATCAGGGTGGCGTAGGCGTTATTTCGGCTGCAGGGCTGGGTCTGATTCATAGAAATAGTGCTTTAGATTATTTGCAGGCCAATATCGAAGGATTGAAAATCGAAATTCAAAATGCAAAAGAAAAAACCAAAGGTATCATTGGTGTAAATATTATGGTGGCAATGACCAATTTTGCTGAACTGGCCAAAGCAGCCATCAAAGAAAAAGTTGATATCATCTTCTCAGGGGCCGGATTACCGCTTGAATTGCCCTGTTTTCTGAAAGAAGATAGCACTACCAAATTAGTGCCTATTGTTTCGTCGGGACGGGCTGCAAAAATTATATGCCAGAAATGGAAATCTTCTTACGATTATCTGCCCGATGCCATTGTGGTGGAGGGGCCCAAAGCAGGCGGACATCTCGGGTTTAAAAAAGACCAGATTAACGACGAAAACTACTCACTCGAAGAACTGGTTCCCGAAGTAGTGCGCGAAGTGGCCGGTTTCGAAGAGCAATATGGAAAAAAAATACCGGTAATTGCTGCAGGTGGAATCTATACGGGGCAAGATATTTACGAAATTATGCGCAAAGGTGCCAGTGCCGTTCAATTGGGCAGTAGGTTCGTTACCACGCAAGAATGCGATGCTTCACCCGTTTTTAAGCAATCGTATATCAGAGCAAACGAGGAAGACATGGAAATTATCGCCAGTCCCGTTGGTATGCCCGGCCGAGCTATCATGAACGACTTCATTAAAAAAATAAAGGAGGGACTGAAAACACCTGTATCGTGCCCCTATCATTGCATTAAAACCTGCAACGCCGAAACCAGTCCGTATTGTATTATGGTCGCGTTATACAATGCCTACAAGGGCAACATGGATAAAGGTTATGCCTTTGCAGGAAGCAATGCATACCGGGCCAATAGAGTCTCAACAGTAAAAGAGATTTTTGATGAATTGTGTTCCGATATTGGGTAAAAAACACAAATTGACCAAATCATTTAATACATTGGACGATGTTATAGAATACCTGTTTAAGTCAAATATTCCCAATTTAAAAATCATCAATGTTTTAGTCTGTTAAATCAGGGATAAATAAAATTGATTAGCTTTGCATTATACTAACCAAAACCAATCATTATGTCAGTAGCTTCAATACTATGTGATCGCTGCGGAAGCAGTAATCTAAAAAAAATAAATGACAGCGTCTTTAAATGCGAGCATTGCGGGGCATTGAGTATAGCTAAAAAAGGCCAAGACGCTAACGAAAAAACAATCGATGAAACTATTATCGAATTAGTGAAAGCGGATAAGCGATTAAATGCAATCCCATATGTCAACGATAATTTTCACACAGGCCTGAATGAGGCCGTGAAATATGTTGATGAAGTTTGTGCATTAAACAACATTAATAATGCTGGTGTGGCTATTGAGAACAAACCATTTGAATCGACCGG
>Ga0334883_1000153_pt1 | contig 129601 bp, 120 predicted proteins | sample GraSluR1_MG_6_FD_207230 | JGI IMG/M metagenome (GOLD analysis project Ga0334883, IMG submission 207230) | Sludge microbial communities from methane-producing bioreactor in Wageningen University, Netherlands - Granular Sludge_09_05-R1 | ecosystem: Engineered > Bioreactor > Anaerobic >...
AAGAGTCGGGCAAGAGGCTTCAGGAATATGGGGAATTTCATGAATATGATCTACTTCGTCTGCGGAGAATTGACCCTTCCTCTGCAGCCAATCATGTAGAGCTACCCACTATAAACAGCGAAAGGCCTTTTATTTAGAGAGTGCAAAAAATTACTTGATAGAAAATTCTTAGGTATTGACATATGTTTTTCTCTGGTTGTATAGTTTTCATGAAGGACAGAAGAGATCTTGCACGCTTTTCTGGGAGGGAAAACCACTTCATGAGACGACTACTAATCATATTGGTGCTCCTGCTCCCCCTGCTTGGCTTGATGGGGGCTGCGGGCACTTCACAAGTAACTATTTCTCTTACTACCAGTGTACCCGAGTTGTTGGTGCATGGATTTCTTTCGGATATAACATCAACAAGTATCCTCTCTACGAGGTCTATTACGGATGCGTTCAATGAGGATGGAGCCGAAATCATCTATGCTATCCGTACCAACGTTCCCATACCCTTGAAGGTTACCACAACGATTCGCCCCTTTGAGCTTGAAGCGGGTTCTGTGGAAATTGGGATTGCCCAAGTTCTCATCAATGGGAATCCTGCAACCATCGATCCGATCACCGGTTCGTTCCAGATTGTGAGTCAGCCTCCGGCAAGTGGCGGGACGACGCTTAGGACACCCTATGTGTTTACTGTCAAAGCTGACCAAACCCAAGTGCAAAATGCACCTCCTGGCAATTACTCATCGACCGTAGAGATAGGGATTGCTCCAGAAACATAAGAAATGGTTGCTTCTTCTCCTGCAGGTGTCCAAAAGGGCACCTTTTTTTGTTATTGAATTCTTATAGTATGAATACAAAGTTGTGACAGAGGTTGTATACAAGCAGGGAATATCTACCCAAACACTAGGGAGAAATAAAAGAGTGTTACTCTGGATTGTGTATAAAAGGGCATACTTGTGTAATAAGTTAAAAATAATATAAACCAATATATTAAAACAAAATAATAGATTATAAATGAAAATAGATTAAAAAAATCGAAAAACTATTACCTCAATCTTGACATAAGTCCGAGTCAGTAGTAGTCTGTTTGTACATAGGGAACGTGCCAGTTAAGGAATACCTCCCAAAGGAGATGATGTATGAATAAGAGGCTTATCGCTATTGCATTGGTGCTTGTCATTGCAGTGAGTGGAGTGTTTGCTGTTACTTCCTATCCCAGTAATGTATCAGCAAGATTGTTGGCTACTGCAGGCCCGTATTTTACTCATGGTTTTGGGTCGAACTTTTCTTCGACGATCGATGTCTTAAATGCCTTTGCAGCTACACCGCCCGCAATTGATTATCGATATGCTACGAACGTTGGTGGTGCCAAAATTCGATTTTCGATAACCGATTTTGCTAAAGCCGAATCTTCTGATGTTGTAAAAATAAAGAGTATTACAGCTACAACTTCTACATTGTCACCAATTTCTTTGACTTGGGACGCCGGCCTTGCTATGTACCTTCTTTTTGATGTTGCTTCAGTTTCTGCATTTTCTTCTCAGACAGCATTGATTACGGTTAATCCTGCAAGAACCGCAAACGTTGGTACAGCTGACCATAGAGGTAGTGTTAGCGCTATTACAGAAGCTCAAACTGTTGAAGGTGCCATACCTGGCGATTATATTGCTACTATGACTTTTCAGATTACTGCTACATGATTACCCTTTCAAGTGTGTAGAGTTTGGCTGTGCAGGAGACTGCACAGCTTTTCTTATCTTACCTCTTTTCTGTTGTTTCTTATCCTGCTAGGATATAGTCAGTCTCGTAGAGTGTGGAGTTGCGAATGAAAAAGTTACTGGGTATCCTACTTATCCTCTTGGGATTGATGATCCCTCTTTCAGCAGGAGAATCTCCGTTTCCTGCTGCTACCGTCTATCTGGTTGGACAAATTGAGGCCAAGGATCTTCGGATAGCGGTATTCAATGAGGAAGGAGAGGAGTTGAGCAGAGAAGATGCCTTGCTGAGCTTTGAGTTCCCCAATCTGGAGGAGTGGGAGGTTAGTCGTTCTCTCTACTTCAAGTATTCTGCACATCTTCCTCGCCACACAGCTGGCCGATTGATCTTTGAGGTTGGCAACCTTGCTTTGGACGAGGTGAACACTCTTTCCACAACCCTGGAATTGGCTTCCGAAAACTTGATGACCCGGGTAGAGAACGGCAATACCTTCAACACGACCTTTCTTCCCGGTGCACAGTCAGATGTACCCATCGGAAAATTGACCGTGAAGCTGAACAAGCGTGCCGAAGATGTCTTTACTGCCGGAACTTATGCTGGTTCTTTTACGATTAATTATACCGAAGGAAGCTGAATACATTGCCCAGGCAGTGTTAATATACCATTTGGGTAATGTCTAGGATAATTGGAAAAATAATGAAATAAATGTTTTACAGAGCGATGAAAGCATGCAATAATCATGAGTGTCGTTGCTCGAATCCAGTCCGAATGTTTCCAGCGGGTGGGTTCATGCTCTGAGAGAGGAGTCTCAGAGTTCTCAAGGAGGTTGCCGCTATCCGGTTTCGGGTAGCGGTTTTTATTGCAACTTACTCATCGTTTCCAGTAGCGTGCGCTGAAATACCCATCTATCCAGAGCTACCGCAACACTGCCAAGCATTGCACTTTTGTCCGCCAGGGCTGAGCGGACAATGCTGACATGCGAAAGCTGGTGATGTGCATGTTCCTTGAAGAAGGATTGCACAATGCCAAAGTAAGCGTCATCGAGGTTGGACAGCCCTCCTGCAAGGATGATCTTCTTGCATCCAGTGATTGAGCTTGCTGCAATCAAGGCCATGGCCATCGCCTGGCAAGCTGATCGCAAATCTTCGGCTACCTGCTTATCAGTACTCTGGGCAAGTTGCTTCACCGCCACTCCCTCATGCTTGTCGCTGAGCGCCCAGCCGCTGGCCATTGTCTCAAGGCAGCCGATGTTGCCGCATCTGCACAGGCCTGTGCTGGCCAAAGGAAGATGCCCGAAGCGACTGCCTTGGGTTTTGATGGTAGTCCCATCGACCATGGCCGCATTGATATGCTCGGCCCAGTTTACGAAGAAGAAAGAGTGTTCTCTCTCGGAAGCAAACCACCGTTCGGCGATTACCATCGCTTCGACATTGTTTACCAAGATGGTTGGTATCTTAGTGTTTACCTCGATGGCTTTCGCCAAGGGAACATCCTTCCAAGGCCAGTAGTCATGGGAGAGCAGGGTCTGCTGATCCTCACCGATGATGCCAGGCACCGATACCACAATGCCTGAAACAGGATTCTTTGCCAGCTTCACCATTTTCATGCAGGTTCTGATGATCTGCTGCCCATGCTCTTTGGGAGAGGGTTGGAAAGGATTGGGGAGCCGCTCAAAGCGAAGAATGTTTCCCTTCAGGTCTGACAGGGAGAAGCTGGTGGTGAGAGCTCCAAGATCGACTCCCAGAACCAAGGCAGCTGTGCTGTTCAGGGTGAGCGCTGTGGGTCTCCTTCCATTGCTTGTGATGGTCTTTCCTTGCTCTTCCAGAAGGTTCTCGGAGAGCAATTGCTCGACAATCTCGCTGGTGGAGGGCTTGTTCAAGGCAAGAATGCGGGCGATATCGGCACGACTGAGTTGTCCTTCTGCAAGGACAAGATTCAGAACGCGCAGTCTGTTGATCTGACGCGCTGCAGTTGGCTGGGAAAACCTCATGGCTGAAGCATAGCCTAAGCGCGTCTTTTTGTTAAGGAACAATTGCCGTTGGGAGGAAAAATCAGTATGTTTGCGTATATCCTTTTGGAGGTATGAATCTATCATGGAACAGAAAAAGTTCAAGACTGAAGTATCAGAGCTGCTTCAGCTTATCATCCACTCGCTCTATTCACACAAGGAAATCTTCCTTCGCGAGTTGGTATCAAACTCTTCAGATGCTCTGGACAAGCTCAAGTATCTCACCCTTACCGATGAGAAGCTCAAGGGTCACTCCTTTGAGCCTCGCATCGACATCTCCTTCACCGAGGAGGGTGAGACTCGTACCCTCACCATCAGTGACAACGGGCTTGGCATGAGCCACGATGACCTGAGCGACAACCTCGGGACCATCGCATCGAGCGGCACCAAGAAGTTCCTTGCATCGCTTACCGAGGAGCAGAAGAAGGACAGCAACCTCATCGGTCAGTTCGGTGTCGGCTTCTACAGTGCCTTCATGGTTGCCCAGAAGGTCGAGGTGGTGAGCCGCAAGGCGGGCGAAGAGCAAGCCTGGAAGTGGAGCAGCACCGGAAAGGGCAGCTACACGCTCGAGGAAGCTGAGCGCGACAGCGCAGGAACCTCTATCACCCTCTATCTGAACGAGGAAGGCAACGAGTATGCCAACCGCTGGCAGATTGAGCAGCTGGTGAAGAAGTACAGTGACCACATCGCGTATCCGATCTTCCTCTCCTATGACCAGACTTCCTACGATGATAAGAAGAAGGACAAGGATGGCAAGGCAGAGAAGAAGGTAGAGCACAAGGTTGAGCAGATCAACAGCTCTTCCGCCTTGTGGAGACGCAGCAAGAGCGAGCTCACCGATGATCAGTACAAGGAGTTCTACAAGCAGTCGAGCTACGACAGCGAGGATCCCCTGTTCTATATCCATACTCGTGCAGAGGGTGCAACCGAGTACATCACCCTCTTCTATATCCCCTCCAAGGCTCCGTTCGACATGTATTATGCCGACTACAAGCCTGGGGTGAAGCTCTATGTGAAGCGCGTATATATCACCGATGATGACAAGGAGCTTTTGCCCTCCTATCTGCGCTTTGTCCGTGGTGTCATCGACAGTGAGGATCTCCCGCTGAACGTCAGCCGCGAAATCTTGCAGCAGAACCGTGTCATGAGTGCCATCCGTACCGCTTCGGTGAAGAAGCTTTTGGGCGAGTTCCAGAAGATCAGCGACCAGAATCCAGAGCTGTACACCAAGTTCATCGAGCAGTTCAACCGACCCTTGAAGGAAGGGCTCTACTCCGACTATGCAAATCGCGATGCACTGTTGGACCTGGTTCGCTTCAAGTCCTCCTCCGAGGAAGGCTATGTAAGTCTTGCTTCCTACAAGGAGCGGATGAGAGGTGAGCAGAAGTCCATCTACTACATCACCGGTGGCAAGGAAGCAACCTTGAAAGCCAGCCCCTTGCTCGAGGCATACCGCAAGAAGGGCTTTGAGGTCCTGGTCATGAGCGATGATATCGATGATATCGTAGTCGGCTCGATCGGCACCTACAAGGAAATTCCCCTGAAAGCCATCAACAAGAGCAGTGCTGTCGATGATCTGAAGGAAGAGGGGGACAAGGAAAAGACAAAGGAAGCCAAATCCTTGGTAAAGAAGATCAAGAAGGCCTTGGGCGACAAGGTTAAGGATGTTGTTGTCTCCTCACGCCTTTCTGATTCCCCAGCCGTGGTGGTGGTGGATGAGAATGATCCATCGGTGCAGATGCAACAGATCCTCAAGAGCATGGGACAGTCTGATTTCGAGGAAGTGAAACCCATTCTGGAAATCAATGTGGACGATCCGATGGTCAAGAAGATTGAGGCAGCTGAGGATAAGGAGTACCTGGAAGAGATGTGTTCGGTCCTGCTGGATCAGGCGCTTCTCGCCGAAGGCGTCATGCCCAAGGATCCGGTTGCTTTCGCCAAGAAACTGCACAGTTTGCTCTCTAAGTAACCATTTTATCAGTACATACAGGAGAGGCAAGGAAGGGATATTTTCCTATCCTTGCCTTTTTCATGGTCTGGTGGTAGTGTTTTAGGATAACTCGTAATAAGGATGTACTCTATGATTACAGCGCTTATGGCTTTGAACGCTGAAGTCGTTCCCACCGACTCATTTTTCGGGCAGCTCATGACACGAATCGACAGTTGGACCCAACTTGGTCCTGTCTCCTTTCTTATATCCGTGGTAACCGGATTGCTCATTGTTCTGGTGGGAAAAATACTCATCATGTGGGTCTCTCGCATCCTCAAGCGTGCTTTGGGCCGCTCGAAGAAGATCAATAACCTGATGGCCCGTTTCATCCTCCAGTTGGTGAACATCATCGGGTGGATCTTTCTTATCATCGCATTTCTTCAGCACCTTGGCTTGGATATGGGTCCTGTCCTGGCCGGCTTGGGAATTACCGGTGTCATCCTTGGCTTTGCGTTCCAGGAGACCATCGGCAACCTGCTCAGCGGTGTCATGATTGTCATCAACGCCCCCTTCAGGATTGGTGATTTCATCGACTCCGGTTCTTTCAGTGGTACAGTTACCGACATGGACATGGTCTGTGTGACGCTCTCCACCCCTGACAACAAGAAGATTACGATGTCAAACAAACTGGTATGGGGCAGTCCCATCGTCAATTACTCCAACATTGAGCGCAGGCGTGTTGAACTCTCTGTCAGCGTTGCCTACGGTTCTGACGTGCAGCTTGTCAAGGATACTGTCAGGAAGATTCTCAGCGGGTATGAGGAGATTCTCCCCGAGCCCGTACCGGTGGTGGAAGTAAACAAGCTTTCCGCTTCCTCCGTCGATTTTGTGGTTCGCCCCTGGACCAAGCCAGCCGACTACTGGAAAGTATACTGGCGTTTCCAGGGAGAGATTTGCGACCGCCTTGCAGAAGTTGGGCTTACCGTCCCCTTCAACCAGCTCGACCTGCATATCATCGACCAGCCGGCATCTACGTAAGTTGGCTCAGCTCCTTACCCAGGCAGCGGCTTTCAAGCAGGGTGCAGAACTCCTTGGTATCGGAGAGCAGGAACTTTCCAAGATAGGAAGTGGCTTTCCAGTTCTTCGAACCGAAGAGGAGGGTGATGATGCTGTCTTTTGTCTCAATCTCCACTGAGATGTTTGCGAGCTTGTTGTTCTCAACTGTCTCATAGGTCTGCTTGCAGGAGACAAAATCTGCATAAGCAAAGAGGTAAAAAGCATCCTTGAGCGTGATGCCAACCATCTTCTTCTTCGTATCGAAGGTCAAGAGGATTCCTTCGCTCAGGTCATTCATGTACCCCTGCTTCTCATCGAAGTGCACTTTGTGCTCTTGCATTTTTTCGAAGGCCCTCTGCTCCAAAAGGCGGAGGGTCTGCTTATAGTTTGCATGTGCCTGCTTCTTTTTCTTTCTGCCTACGGTGAGGGCGTAGAAATTCAGCGCGGTGAAACCGATCAGAAGGAAAAGGAGGAGATATTGGAAGAATTGTGCTGCAGTCATAGCCGACAATAGCAAGTAGCAGTGAGCTTTGTAAAGGGCTTTGGTTCATGCTACACTGAGTCGGGAGTGTAGCATGATCAAGATTCTGATAGTCATACCATACCATGAGCTGCAACAGGCCTTTGAGCAGGTTGTCCAGAGCTATGAGCTTGAGGACATCTCGGTCAGCACCACCCACATCTATGGATCAGACCCCCAGGTGATCGAGCCGCTGCAGGCTGACATCATCATAGCCAGAGGCATTACCGCCTACGCAATTGCTGAACAAAAGAAAACCGTCCATGTTGTCCCGATAGCCATGAGCAGTGCCGACCTTCTCGATGCCTTGGCCCAAGCGAAGGAGAGAGAAAGCTCTGTACATATCGGTATCATCACCCACGAGCATCTGTGTGACCAGGAGACAATATCATCTCTCGTCGGATGTCCTGTCTCAGTTTTTCAGGTAACCGACCAGAATGACGTCAGGACAGGAGTTGAGCAGCTGACCCGAGCCGGTTGCACGGTTTTTGTCGGTGGCCTGACCATGTGCAGGCTTTGTGAAGAGCGGGGCCTGAAGTTCGTCCATATCAAGACTGGCTATCAGGCAGTGGTGCACGCGGTGGCCGAAGCCGTTGCTGCAGCCCGTTCACTCGACCGGGCACAGACGAGGGGAAACCTGCTCTTGACGCTGCTCAACAACGCGAATTACGCCCTTCTGGCCATCGACAGCAATGGAAAGATCATTGCCGGCAATCGGCAGGCGGAGAACCTTTTCGGCAAAAGCCCCTTGGAAGGCTTGCCCATGGAACAGGTCTATTTTTCCAGTCGTTGGGCTGAGGTCATGCGGGAGGGTAAACAAAAAGATGAGCTGGTAGGTATTAATGGCCAGCAATTCCTGGTCACACACCAGCCGATCAGGGTTGATGAGGAGACCTTTGGGTTTCTCTACACATTCCAGAATGCTGAGGCTATCAGGCAGACCGAGCACAAGATCCGTACCGAATTGAACCGCAAGGGTCTGGTGGCTCGCTACAGCTTCTCCGATATCGTAACTCAGAATGCCCACATGGTGAGCTTGGTGGAGAAGGCAAAGCGATTCAGCCAGGTTCCAGGTGCAGTTTTGCTTCTCGGTGAGACAGGTACGGGCAAGGAGCTCTTCGCACAGTCCATCCACAACGCCTCTTCGCGGGCAAAGGAGCCCTTTGTAGCGGTGAACTGTGCAGCACTTCCTGAACAGCTTCTGGAGAGCGAACTGTTCGGCTATACCGAAGGAGCCTTCACCGGAGCAAGCAAAGGGGGCAAGAGCGGACTCTTTGAGCTGGCCCACAAGGGGACCATCTTCCTTGACGAGATTGCAGAGATGCCCATCGTGGTGCAGGCTAAACTGCTGCGGGTATTGCAAGAGCGCGAGGTTCGCAAGATCGGGGCGGACATGGTGGTTCCTGTCGATGTCAGAGTGATCAGCGCGGCAAACAACAACATCCTGGAGAAGGTGAAGGAGGGTAAGTTCCGTCTCGATCTTTTCTACCGTATCAGCCTGTTGAGCCTCTTGCTTGTGCCCTTGCGGGAACGCGTTGAGGATATAGGCATCATTTTCAAGCACTTTGTGCAACAGTACTGCAATCGTCACGGGCTAAGCGAGCCGTACATCACCGAGGAGGCGGTAGCTGAGCTTACACGGTTCTCATGGCCTGGGAATATCCGTGAATTGCGCAATGCTGCAGAACGTCTTGCCATCCTTCATACCAGTGATGTGGTGACAGTCAAAGAGATTGAGTTATTGGACATCGGTTCTACGAGCCTGCGGCTTGACGAGGATCCAGGCACTAAGCCCATGAAGATCAAGAACTCATACTCGGATGAGGAGCTCTATCAGCAGTATCTGCAAAGTGGGTTGAGTCGGGAGTCGTTTGCACGCCAAGTTGGGGTGAGTAGAACCACGCTTTGGCGGAAATTTGCACAATTTATGCATTGATGTTTCAAATAAGTTTCAAATGAAACATGAAACAAAGAAAATGAAACATTGAAACATTTGGAAAAAAGTAGCAAAAATTTTAGAATTTTCTATGAATTTTTTGCTATCTAGTGCAAGAGTAGAGAGATGCTTGTATACAAAAAAAGTAAAAACAATAGATTGTATACAATAGAAACAAAGTTGGCACGCATGTTGCTATCCTCTTTCCTGATGGATACCGTCTTGGGTATCTGCTAGAGACATTGAAGGGAGTCATGCATGAACAAGAAGCCTGTATTGGGAATTATGCTCGGGGACGGAGCTGGAGTCGGTCCGGAGATTGTTGCAAAGCTTGCAGTCCAGAATTTCTTTGACGCGTACTGCACGCCGGTCATCATCTCTGACGTACGTCTGCTTCAGCGTGCCTTCAGCGTAATCGGTTCCTCCGTACCACTGCAGGTTGTTTCCGATCTTGACCTGGCCGATTGGAGTGGCGATTTGGTCGTTCTTGACCAGAAGAATCAGGATCCTGCGAACGTTCCCTTCGGAGAGTTGACCTATGAAGCCGGCAAGGCAAACCTTGACGGACTGAAGCTCTGTACTGAGCTCTACATGGCAAAAAAGATTGACGGTTTCTGTTTTGCACCCCTGAACAAGGCGGGCATGAAGGAAGCAGGATGCAAGGTCGAGAGTGAGCACCACTATCTTGCACAGCTCTTCAACCACACAGAACCCTTTGGGGAGATCAACGTGGTAGGGGACTTGTGGACCACTCGAACCACCAGCCACATCCCCATCAGTGAGGTCAGCCAGAATTTGACTGTTGATCGGATCCTGCGTGCTGTCCGTCTTGCCAACGCCAGCTTGAAGAGTAGCGGCATCGCAAAGCCAAGGCTTGCTCTTGCTGCATTGAATCCCCATGCCGGGGAGCACGGACTGTGTGGTCGTGAGGAGATTGATGTAATCGAACCGGCCATTGCAAAAGCACAGGAAATGGGTATTGATGCCAGTGGCCCTTATCCCAGTGACATCACCTTCATCAAGGCTTTCCGCGGAGAGTTCGACGGGGTGGTGACGATGTACCATGACCAGGGACAGATTGCCCTCAAGCTGCGTGGTTTTGATGAAGGCATCACCATTGCCGGAGGGCTCCCCGCCCCGATCGTAACGTGTGCCCATGGCACTGCCTATGATATTGCAGGAAAGGGTATAGTGAAGACAAGTGCGTTTGAGAACGCAGTGAAGATGGCTGCCCGCATGGCCAATCACCTGCGCGAACAAGCGTAAGAAGAGAGGATAGCATGCAGACGAAAAAGATTACGAGCAAGATGGTGATTCCTGTCGTCACAGCGGTGATAGCGGTTCTGTTCATCTATCTCGGGATCACAAAGTATGGTTTCTGGCACGAACTCAGGGGACCTCTTCCGGGTTTCTTCCCCACCATCATCGGGTTTGCCCTCCTTGCACTCAGTTTTCTGGCCTTCCTGGGAGGAAGAAAAGAAGAGGACACGAAGTATCCGATTGAGAACTGGTATCCGGCGCTCGGGGTGATTGGCATCATGCTTGCGACCCTGGTGATCGGAATGCTCCCCAGCTTGGCGATTTTCGTCATCCTGTGGCTCAAAGTGTTTGAAAAGTATAATTGGAAAACAACTTTTGTTGGGCTTGTCATCATCATGGCCATCGTTATCGGGGCCTTCGTCATGTGGCTCGGTGTACCCTTCCCCAAGGGCCTGATCTACAATCTGATTGCATACTGAGAGGCTGACTATGGAAAATCTGCAAATGTTGTTCATGGGCTTTTCAGTAGTCCTGACTTTGGAAAATGTACTGGTAACCATGCTCGGTGCAGTTCTCGGACTCATTGTCGGTGCCATGCCTGGCATCGGTTCGCTGGCAGGGGTAGCCTTGTTGCTGCCGCTTACCTATAAGTTCAATCCCACCACCGCCATCATCATGCTTGGTTCCTTGTACTATGCCAACATGTATGGTGGGTCCTTCAGTGCGATTCTGCTCAATATCCCCGGCGACTCACCGGCGGTCATGACAGCACTGGACGGCTATCCGATGGCAACCAAGCGAAATCGTCCTGGTCAAGCCCTGTTTACTGCCAACATGTCGTCCTTCATCGGCGGCTTGATTGGGATGTTGATTCTTACCTTCATGGGACCGCTTCTTGCAGACCTCGGTCTGAAGTTCGGCCCGGCAGAGATGACTGCACTGCTGTTGGTGGCAATGACCTCCATCGGTTGGTTGGTTGGCGAGAGCCCGACAAAGGGTGTGGTGCTGACAATGGTCGGTATCCTTCTCGCATCCATGGGTATGGATACCCTTACCGGCAGTCCTCGCTATGACTTTGGCAACATGTATCTGCTTGGTGGTATTCCCTTCACTCCCTTCGTCATCGGAGCGGTTGGATTCAGCCAGGTGCTCAAGCTGATGGAAGAGCGCAACAAGAAGGTTGAAGCCCACTTGAACCAAAAGCTGACGATCAGGGGTTCCCTGTTGACCCTTCATGATTTCAGACGCTTGGTACCTCCTGCAATCCGCAGTGGTTTCATGGGAACGTTTGTTGGGGTCCTTCCTGGTGCAGGTGCAACCACGGGTGCCTTCCTTGGGTATGCAGCTCAGAAAGCTTTCAAGAGTGAAGAGCCTCTTGGTAGTGGAGCAATCGAGGGTATCGCAAGCTGTGAAGCTGCAAACAATGCTGCCGCCGCAGGATCGTTTGCACCGCTGCTTGCCCTGGGTATCCCGGGTTCCGGTACTGGAGCAGTCTTGCTAGGTGGGCTGATGATGTGGGGCCTTAATCCCGGCCCGCTGCTCTTCTCCTCCAATCCTGAATTTGCCTGGGGCCTCATTGCCAGCCTCTTCTTGGCAAACTTGTTGACCTTGATCATTGCATTGGGGATCATTCCCTTCCTGATCAAGATCCTCACCGTCCCGGTTAAGATGCTGATCCCGATCATCACCGTTGTGTGTGTGGTTGGTGGGTACAGCACCTCCAACTCGATGTACGGCGTGATCATCATGTTCCTCTCGGGTCTGTTCGGGTACATCCTTGATCGAAACGGGTATGGAGTTGCCCCGATGCTCTTGGCCTTCGTCTTGGCACCGCTGCTTGAATCCAATATGCGCAAGGCCTTCATCATCAGCCATGGAAGTATGGGCATCTTCTTTGAAAAGCCGATTGCCGCCTTCCTGATCATCGTGCTCTTCGCCATCATCCTCACCCCGGTTGTCAAATTCGTGTTGAGGAAGGCTGGCGTGTTGAAAAAATGAGAAGAGGACTGGAAACAGGACTCCCGCATCTGGTAATTCCGGGGTTTGCCCCGAAAGAAACAAATAGGAGAATGAGAAATGAGAAAAATTGCTCTCGTGCTGACTATGGCTTTGCTTTTGAGCGTTGCTGTCTTTGCTGGTCCCCAGGCTGAAGCTCAGGCTGGAAAGGCCTTCACCCCCTCGAAGAACATTGAATGGTATGTGACCAGCTCCCCCGGTGGTGGTTCTGATATCTTTACCCGTACCATCATGGATATCGCTGTTGCAGAAGACCTGCTCAACAAACAGAACGTAGTTGTGCAGTACAAGACTGACGGTGCCGGTGAAGTCGGAAGACTCCTTGTTTCCCAGATCAGGGCAGGCGTCCAAGCTGACCACACCTTGCTTACCTTCAACAGCGGCGACCTCATGCCGATGCTGAAGAACACTAACAACCGTTTTGAGAACTTCCAGGCCATCGCACACATGGCAGTGGACAAGCACCTCATCTTTGTTGGTGAGATGTCCAAGTACAAGAGTTTCGAGGAAGTTCTTGCTGCTCTCAAGCGCGGTGAGAGAATGGTGCTCGGCGGCTCCAAGGGTGACGACATCGCTTGCCACGCTGCCCTGATTGCTGAACTTGGTGTTACCCAGGACCAGCTCTCCTATATCGCTCACGACGCAACCAGCGGTGCCATCACGGCTATCCTCGGTGGTCACTTCGACCTCTTGATCTCCAAGCCTGCTGCTGCTTCCCAGTATGTAGAGGCCGGTAAGATCACCCCGATTTTGGCTCTGTCCACCAGCCGCTTCCCCGGCAACCTCAACAGCGCTCCCACCCTCAGTGAGTTCGGTTACAAGAACGTAGAGGTCCCCAACTGGAGATCCATCGTTGCTCCGAAGTCCATGAGTGCAGAGGCTGTTGCCTACTGGACCGACGTGTTCAAGAAGGTTTCCGCAACCGAGACTTGGAACAAGGGCTACATCGAGAAGCAGAAGCTGGTTCCCGATTACATGGATGCAGCCACGTTCACCACCTATGGCATGAACTTCCAGAAAGAGTACCTCGTCTCCATCGGCAAGGACAAATAATGGATAGGGGAGTGCATATGCATTCCTGATGCCAACCATAAGGGATGGAGGATGAAGATCCTTCATCCCTTTTCTCACATTGATGCTATGCTGTAACGTATCGGAGGGTGTTATGAAACGTATTGCAATGGTCCACACGGTCCGTCCTGTCCTTGCTTCCTTTCCCGAGCTGTTGGAGAAGGTGGTCGGGGAGAAGTTGAAGATCCACAACTTGTTGGATGATTTCTTGGCGAATGACCCTGCCGAGACCGGGGTTTTCTCACTTGAAAACAGAAATCGCTTGTTCAATGATATCAAGGCGTGTGAGCTCACCAAGCCTGATCTGATTGTGGTTACCTGTTCAACCCTTACCCCAACGGTACAGTTGATCAGGCCGTTCATCGGGGTTCCCGTGGTTGCAATCGATGATGCGATGAGCGAAGAAGCTGTTAAGATTGGAGGCAAGATAAAGGTGGTGGCCACCGCCATGAGCACCATCCAGCCTACGATCAACAAACTCCAGCAGGAGGCAGACAAGGCAGGAGTCTCCATCACTGTCGATGCCCAGGACCACGAGGTTGCCTATACGGCCATGAGAGCCGGAGATATGGAAACCCACGACCGCCTGGTGCTCAAGATGATCGAGGGTGTACACGGCTATGACTGCATCGTGCTTGCCCAGGCTTCCATGGGGCACCTGCAACATCAGGCTGAAAAGATTGCCGGGGTACCGGTACTGGCCTCACCGATTCTCTGTTGTGAGAAAGTGAAGCGGATGCTTGGGGGAGAAGCGCAATGAGAGATGATATCCATGCGTACTGCAAAGTAGGAATTGTTCTCTCCATGGCCTATCCATCGGCCATGCAGAGCGCCGGGGAGTATCTTTCCGCCCTGAAAAGAGTGCTTGTCGATCCCTTCTTCAGCGTGGTGGAGCTGGGATCGCTTCCCTATGCATCCCTTGCCAAGACGGTCTCCACGATGGTTTCGACTGCCCATGCAGAGGCTACCTACAGTGGTCATTCACTGCTTTTCTCCCAGAAGCTGAATATCAACAGCTTGGATGAGAAGGAGAGGAAGGCGGCAGTTGAAGCGTTGAAGAAAGGCATTGATGAGGCGTATGCATTGCAGGCAACCGAATTCCAGTTTCTCTCCCGCTCCTATGAGAAGGGGAGGGAACCTGAATATCTTGCTTCCCTGGTTGCCTCGACCAAGGAGCTTTGCAGCTATGCAGCCCAGAAGGGCGGTATGCCGGTGGTTCTGGAAGTGTTTGACCATACCATCGACAAGAAGTCGCTGCTGGGTCCAGCTTCCCTGGTTGCAGAGTATGCCCAAGCTGTTTCTGCGGAGCATAAGAACTTTGGCATCATGATCGATTGCTCGCACATCCCGATGATCGGGGAGAGCATTGATGAGTCGGTCGATCCGATTACTGCCTTCATCCGTCATGTACATGTGGGCAACACCTTCATAAGCGATCCTTCTCATCCCAGCTATGGGGACAACCATCCCCGATTCGGCTATCCGGGTTCTGAGAATGATACTGACTACCTTGCATCCTTCCTGCAGAAGATGAAGGATATCGGTTACCTTGCAGAGGGCAAGTCCAACATCCTCTCCTTTGAGGTGAAACCCCAGGCAGGTGAGGATGCCGACTTGGTCGTTGCCAATGCAAAGCGAACTTTGCTAGATGCATGGAGATGTGTCCAGTAGCGAATATTGTATACAAATATCCTATATATTTAAGACTTCATGGAAATGTTGTAGCAATTCATGAAGTCCAGAGCTGTTATTATCATACTATATAGAAAAAAATTGTAAAAATTTGTTTGACAGGGAAATAAACCAGTGATAGGCTGTGTATACAGTATACAATGATAAGGAGAAACGTATGAAAAAGATTCTGATGGTTGTATTTTTAATTTGCATGGTGAGTGCAATGGTGTTTGCAAGTGGAAGTTCTGAAGCTCAGGCTCTGGCATCATATCCCAGCAAAACAATCCAGATGATCGTGCCCTATGGGGCGGGTGGTGGTGCTGATATTTCCATCCGTTTGTTGACCAAGTACATGGAAAAGGAGTTGGGGCAGAAGTTCATCATCCAAAATGTGAGCGGTGGTAGTGGTACGATTGGGTTCACTCAGCTGGCAAATGCAAATCCTGACGGGTATACCTTGGGGTATTTCTCCTCAACGCAGACCAACGATGGCTTGCTTTTCGAGGGAATCAAGTATGACAATACTTCCTTTACTCCGATTGCCATGTATGCCAGTGATCCGCATATTGTAATCGCATCCAAAACTTCGGGAATCACCACAATGCAGCAGTTGATTGATGCCGCGAAGAAGAACCCTGGTAATCTTACCTTTGGTCTTGGTGGTGCTTGGACCAGCCACGATTTCCTGCGGATGAGCCTTGAGGATGCCGCCGATATCGAATTCAAGCGTATGGTCTTCCAGGGCGGTGCTGCAGCAGTCACCGCTGTTGCCGGGAACAATTGCTCCGTTGCAGTTCCCTTTGTCAGTGAAGCCCTTGCACAAATTGAGGCAGGAAATGTGGTACCCATCGCAATTTCCAGTTCTTCCCGGTACGAACTTGCTGATCAGATTCCAACCATCAAAGAGTCTGGATTTGACTTTGAGCACACCATGTGGAGAGCCTTGGTCGGTCCGAAGGGGCTGAGTGCCGATGTTGTGAAGACCATTGACAGCGCATTGGCGAAGGTGATGAGCAATCCCGAATTCCAGAAGGAAGCCCTGGCTGCAGGTATCTTTGCAGAATATCAGGGGAATGCTGAGTTCTCCAAGTTCTACGAAGCAAATCATGAGCTGTACAAGAAGCTCATCGAAACAGCTTTGTAATCATTTCGGTAGTGTGAGTGTATTCCGGATGGCATGCCGTCCGGAACACTTATACAATTCATGGAGGTTGCTATGCAGAAACTTACGGGAAACCGCGTGTTTCTTCTTTTTAGTGCAGCAGTATTGATTGCATTCACAACGCAAATGGAGAAAATTCCCGTTGGAGCCAAGGAGTATCCTTTTGTGCTTCTGGTGGCAAGTTTCTTGGTTACCATAGCTCTTTTTCTCATGCCTCAGGCTGAAGAAGAGAAAATCGGGAAGGATATTGCAGTTCGTCTCATCATATTCGGCTGTATGATAGCTCTGTCATTGTTTTTTCTTCCAAAGATCGGATACATCCTTTCTACACTAGTGTTTACCTATAGTGGGCTTTGGTATATGAAGCTAAAGAAAGGACCTGTCTTCTTCCTGTTTCCTCCGGTTCTTACCCTTTCTATGTACTTCCTCTTTACCCGTGCCTTGTCGGTGATTCTTCCGGTAGGGGCCTGGATTACCCTGACATTGTAGGAGCTTGCTATGCTGCAAAATATTCTTTTGGGACTTCAAGGTGCTTTTACCTTGGAAAACCTGTTCTTTGAGTTTGCCGGGGTGCTTATCGGAATCATTTTCGGAGCCCTGCCTGGATTCAGTGCAACCATGGGTGTTGCCGTGTTTGTGCCCTTCTCCTATGTTCTCGAACCGGGAGCAGCCATGCTTTTGCTGAGTGGCGTTTATTGTGGAGGGGTCTACGGCGGATCCATTCCTGCTGTGCTCATCGGCATCCCCGGGACTCCTGCAAGTGTACCGACCAGCTTTGAGGGCCGCGCAATGGTAAGCCGTGGCTTGAGTGGAGAAGCATTGGCAACCGTGACATTCGCCTCAGCGTTTGGAGGGTTTTTCTCTGCAATTGCATTACTTCTTTTTGCTCCGCTTCTTGCGATTGTAGCACTGAAGGTAGGACCTCCTGAGCAGATGATGATCGCCATTTTTGGCTTGAGTGTCGTTTCGATGCTCAGCGAAGGCAATATGCTCAAAGGCTTGTTTGTCGCTTTTGTCTCCTTGCTAATTGCAACGGTAGGGCAGGATCCCATGCTTGGGTTCCCACGGTTCACGTTTGGAAATTTCATGCTGACGGGTGGGTTTGAGACGGTTTCCGTCCTTATCGGACTGTTCAGTCTTCCAGAAGTGTTCAAGATGTTGGAAAAGAAGACTGAGGAAGGAAAAGCAGCGAAGGTAAGTAAAATGCGCTTGGATCTCAAGGAAGTTACAGGAAATTGGCTTAACCTCATACGTTCCACCGTCATAGGAATCGGGATTGGCATCATCCCTGCTGCAGGTCCGGATATTGCATCATTCCTCTCCTACAACGAGGCAAAGAAAGCCAGCAAGAAGCCCGAGCAATTTGGGAAAGGCAGTGCAGAAGGCATCATTGCCAGTGAAGCTGCCAACAATGGTGTGACCGGTGGCTCTCTCATTCCCTTGTTGACACTCAGCATCCCTGGTAGTGCCCCAGCCGCCATATTCCTTGGGGCGATGATCATTCATGGACTCAGACCGGGTCCCCTGTTGTTCACCCAGCATGCCGCTTCAGTCTATACCTTGTTGGTGGGCTTTGCCGTGATCAACATCATGCTCTTTTTTGTAGGTTGGTTTTTCTGTCGTTTTGCAGGAAAAATCCTGGTCATCCCCAAGCAGATATTGGCGATCATCATTGTGGTGCTGGCTACGGTTGGATCGTTCTCTATCCAGCAGAATATGATGGACGTGGTTACCATGTATGTTGCCGGGATTGTCGGATACTTCATGGTGAAGTACAACTATCCGCTTTCCCCTGTTGCCCTTGCCCTGCTTTTGGGACCTATGTTGGAAGAGTCAATCACCCTCACCAATACCATGTACTCAAATTTCTTCATGATCTTTACTCGCCCGTTGACCGTGGTGTTTGCTTTGTTCATCGTGTTTTCCCTCTTCTGGCCTCTCATCAAGAAGCACTTTTTGGTAAGGAGAAAAGCAGCATGAGTACACAGGTGTTTGCATCACATGCCCTTGTTGGACCAAATCTGGAACTGAAACAGAACCAGATTGTTGAAATCGAGGATGGGATGATTGTATCGGTTCGACCTGGCACACAACAGGAAGCTGATAGGGTTCTTCCAGCTGAGGAGTATTTGCTGCCAGGCATGATCGATTGTCATACGCATCTTGCTCTGGATGCCCGTATCCCAGGCCATCTTGACTTGATGGAGGACGCAGAGGCAGTACAAACCATTCGAGCTTTGCAGGTAGTAAAGGACAACCTCAATGCAGGGATTACAGGACTTCGTTCGGTAGGGGATCGTTACTATCTGGATGTTCTCTTGCGGGATCTTGTCAAAGCAGGGTCATTGGAAGGTCCCTGGATGCAGGTTGCAGGTATCGGGATGAAGGGAGTGCATGGACATGGGTATGTAGGCAAGAGTTTCAGCGGAAAAGAGGAATTCCGCCGTCAGGCACGGGAGAACCTGTTCCATCACACCGACTGGCTGAAGATTTTCATTACAGCAGGAGCTCCGCCCTCAGATGCTCACGTCAATTGCTTCCTTACACGCGAGGAAGTGAGAACTGTGGTTGAGGAAGCCCGTGCATGCAACGTGAAGACCAGCGCCCACTGTATCGGAGGGGAAGGACTTCGGTATTGCACAGAAGAGGGGATTGATGTGCTTGATCACTGTTACTGGGTTGATGAAGATGATATTGCACTCATTCTTGAGCATGGGACGACTGTGTGTTTCACCCCTGGGGTGTTCATGGATGATACCCGCCTTCCTCTCTGCCCGGCTTCCCATGCTGCAAGTGTGTTGCGGACAAGAGAAGAGGTGAAACGGCGTCTTGCTTCTCTTGTAAAAGCAAAGCCACGCTATGTGATTGGCAGTGATGCCTACCATACGTTCCTGTACAAGGATGTCGAGTACATGGTGGAGCTGGGCATGAGCCGACTTGATGCTCTCAAGGGTGTTACCATACACGCGGGAGAGTTGATGAATCGAAAGACAGGTGTTCTGGAGCCTGGATACGCGGCAGATCTCATTTCTGTTGCGCAAAATCCCCTAATTGAGGCCAATGCTTTGGCAAATGTTTCTTTTGTGATGCGTAATGGGACTGTGATACGATAAGCCAAACTGGTATGAGGGAGCAAAGGATGAAACTGGGAAATACCGATATTGAAATACCCGCGCTCGCCCTGGGAACCTGGGCGATGGGGGGAGGGGATAGCTGGGGAGCAAGCGATGATGCCCTATCGATCAAGACCATCCACAGAAGTCTAGAGTTGGGTGTGACCTTCATCGATACTGCCCCTGCCTATGGGAACGGGCTGAGTGAGGAGCTGCTGGGAAAGGCTCTGCAGGGAAAACGCTCCTCCTGCATCCTGGCGACCAAGTGCGGCCTGGTCTGGGGAGCTGATGATGAGGGCTCTGTCCACAAGAGCCGCGATGGGGTTGTCGTCCGTCGAAATCTCAGCTCGCAAAGCCTGAAAAAACAGGTTGAGGAGAGCCTTGTCCGCCTGAAGACGGATTACCTTGATCTGCTGCTGACCCACTGGCAGTCAGAACCACCCTTCCATACTCCTATCGAAGAAACAGTGGCTACCTTGGAAGCTTTGCAGAAAGAGGGAAAGATTCGCTCATACGGTGCTTGCAACGTGGAATTGGAGCAACTTAAGGAGTATCAGAAGCATGGCAATCCTGTCTTGATCCAGGAGCGCTACAGCATGCTCACCCGTACCAAAGCGGATCTTGCTTCCTATTGTGCTGAGCAAGCCATCACGTTTCAGGCATACAGCCCACTGGAAAGGGGTCTGCTGACCGGTAAGGTGAAAGGGGAAGTCATTGGTTCTGCAAAAACATCCATCAGCTGGTTTCAGGAAGGCAAGAAAGAACGTGTGCAAGCTATGTTGCTCTCCTTGGAGGGAATGGCTGAGAAGTATCATGCAACGCTGGGTAATCTGGTCATAGCCTGGACAAAGCAAGCCTATCCGACGATGAATGTACTGTGCGGTGCAAGAAAGCCTGAGCAAATAGAGGAGAATGCCAAAGCACTCTCCTTGGTCCTCACCCAAAAGGATTGGAACATCATCGAATCATTGGCGAGGGCCCTGATCTAGTCGTTGAGTTCTTTGATGAATCTGATCATGTCGAGAGCCTTCGGGGGACAACCCGGAAGGCTCTTTCCCAGTCCACGGGTACAGATGCCAACCCCTACCTTGCCTGGGTCATGCACGCCCTTGAAACCTTGGCCGATGCAGATTGGTTGTTTCACCTGTTTGAGGCGATTCACTTCATCAAGACGCTTCAAGGCGTGGATGAGGTTGCCATAGCAAGCAGAGCAAGCGCTGTTCGCTTCGGTATGTTTTCCCAGATAGTTTGCCCTTCCTGTCGGACGGTAGGGCTCTTCCTCGCTTGGCTCGTTGAGCTGGATAAGGTTGGCTTTCTCCAGATTGCTGCTGCCCACACCCAACTGTTCTGCCAACCCGATGTAGGGAACATCCCACAGTTCAAAGCCCATGAGAGTGGCTCCATAGCTGTCACAGAGCACGCTGTCAGTACAGGCAAACATCCGGTTTGTCTCCACCGGGTTGCCTCCCTCCTCGAAATCGAGATCTCCGTTGAGGCTGTCAACAATGATAAGGTCTGCGGCGCGTACCTTGTTCAGAGTGGCAATGGGGCGATGGAGACCAAGGGTATGGAACAACCGCTTGGAGCGGTCGGAGAGACACCCTTTCATATTCTTGAGTGCACAAGTCATTGCCGTCTGGCAGTGGCCCTTGAGCACAGGGAGATTGATCAGAAAATCGGTTTCCAGAATGGTCTTGCTCACCTCCATGGTGATGCCGTCCACTGTTTTTTTCACATACTCATCATCCTTGACGTCGATGAGGGGGACCTGGTATTTCTTGCTGATCTCAGGATAGCCGTTGACGCGGAAACCCTCCTTGGTGGAGTCTCCGACCCAGGCACTCTCCACGATGGAGATGTGATGATATCCCCTCTTCTGGAGGTGCTCAATGATGGCAACCAGAATCCCGGGGTGAGTGGTGGCACCGCTTTCGGGCCTCACTGCAACCACCAGGTTGGGTTTGAGGGCAATGCGTGCATCCTTGCTGCCGATCATGGCCTCAATATCCATGTGGGAGAGCAAAGCCTCGGTCATGGTACGTTCGTCGCTTCCGTAGATGAGCATCAGGTCATTCTTGTTCATGTACGATTTCCTGGTATGTGGCGGGTAAGATCATGGGTGATGTGTTCATACAGCAATCGCTTGCAAGCCTCTTTATCCCCGTTGCGCAAAAGGCTCATCATTTGGGAGTGCTGGCTGAGGTAGTAAGAGAGCTCATCCTCAGGCAGGTTCTGCGCAATGCGCAGCTGCTGTATCTTTGCATCGAGGCGTTCACAGATGTTGATGAGTGCACTGTTGCGCGAGGAGCGGACCAGTGCAAGATGGAACAGGCTGTCCTGCTCAAACACAGTGGCCCGGTCCCCGATGCCCATGGCATATTGGCAATCGGCAGCATAGCGGCTGAGTTCCTTCACGTTCTCTGCATAGGAAGCATCATCAATCGAGTCGATGGCAAGTTGTTCGAGTGTCACACGCACCTTCGCTATATCGTTGGCTTCCTGTTCAGTGATGATGGAGACAATTGCATGACTCCTTGGCTTGATGGTAATCAGGCCGTACTCACTGAGTCTACGGATAGCTTCACGGATAGGTGTCCTGGAGACCCCGAACTGTTCTGCAAGGGATTCTTCAGGTATCTTCATTCCACCCTTGAGTTGGCCGGAGAGAATCTGCTCCTTGAGCATGGTATAGACTTGATCGGAAAGACTGTTCTGAATGCATTTTGGCATAGTGTTCACCTCAACTACTATCAGTTACTGTAAAAGGAATTTTCTCATTCGTCAATGTTAATTGTGTACAAAAAACTTTCAAGTTGGTATTTTGCTTGAACAATGAGGGAGAAATTGATGGTTTCTGTTTTTGATCAAAGAGTAAGCAGTAATCCAGAAAGATTTACAAGAAAATGCAACAAGAGTGCACGATTCCCTTTGACAAGGAAGCATGGACGTGGTATCAATATTGTATACAGTACACAATGCAGCAAATAGTATGAGATACCTCCCTCATTACCCTGCAGAAGAAGGAGTTTCCTGATGAGTAAACGTATCAAGGAGTTGCTCTCCCAACCAGAGCGGAAATTCAATGCAACAGAACTGGATGCATTGGCCGCATATTTCAGGACCGTCATGTTCGATACCCTCCACGACCGGGGGACCGGACACTGGGGTGGTGCAGCATCCAGTGCAGAGCTGATGACAGCCCTCTATTTCAATCGTCTTGCCATCAAGGCAGCAGACCCGAAGTGGGAAGATCGTGACCGTCTCATCCTCTCAAAGGGTCATGCTTCGATGAATCTCTACACCATGCTCGCCCACCGAGGATTCTTCCCGGTCGAAGAGCTTTCCACCTTCCGCAAGCTCGATTCACGCCTGCAGGGCCATCCATGCATGAACAAGCTTCCGGGAGTCGACATGTCCACCGGAGCCCTCGGCCATGGCCTTTCGGTCGGGCTGGGTATGGCGATGGCCGCCAAGCTTGCAAACAAGAAGTGGTGGACCTATGTCGTCAGCGGTGAAGGGTGTCTCAATGAAGGCCAGAGCTGGGAAGCTATCATGAGTGCTGCCAAGTTCAAGCCCGAGCACTTTGTGTTGATGATCGACTACAACAAAGTTCAGCTGGATGGAACCGTAGATGAGATCATGCCCCTCGGTCCGCTTGCTGAGAAACTTACTTCCTTCGGTTGGAATGTGGCCCCCAGAGCCTACGATGGGCACAATTCTGAGGATATCCTTGACTCCTTTGCTTGGATGGACAGCGATGATGTGTGGCCGAAGGCTGTCATCTACGACACCATCAAGGGCAAGGGTGTTTCCTTCACCGAGGGAAAGAATACCTGGCACGGGGCGGTCATCGACGATGATTCCTATGCAAAGGGTATTGAGGAACTACAATCCGATCTGAAGAAGAAGGAGGCCGCACTATGAGCGTAGCCATGAGAGATGCCTTCGGCAAGAAGCTTGCCGAGTTGGGTGCCACCCACCCTGAACTGGTGGTCCTGGATGCAGATGTGTCCTCCTCCACCAAGAGTGCCTTGTTCGGTAAGGCCTATCCCGAGCGATTCTTCAATGTCGGCGTTGCCGAGGCGAATATGGTGGATATTGCAGCAGGCATGGCCACTGCAGGTTTTCACCCGGTTGTGAACGCGTTCGCCATCTTCCTGGCACTGAAGGCTACCGACCAGATCAGGAACACGATCTGCTACAACAACCTGCCGGTCATCATTGCCGGGGCCTACGGTGGGCTTTCCGACTCCTTCGACGGGGCCAGCCACCAATCCATCACCGACATTGCCATCATGCGAGCGCTTCCCAACATGCAGGTGATCGTACCCAGCGATGCCGCACAGGCTGAGCAAGCCCTTGAGTATGCCCTGACACAGAAAGGTCCTGTGTATATCCGCCTGAACCGCAATCCTATGCCCGATCTTCCCCCGATTCCTGCTATCGGAACGGTCCGTTGTAGTGAGGGTAGCGATGTGACCATCGCTGCAAACGGCATCACAGCCAGCTATGCCAACGAAGCAGCGGCTCTTTTGGCTAAGGAGGGCATCACCGCTGAGGTGTTCAGTGCACCTATGGTCAAGCCTTTGGATGTGAACCCGTTGATCGAAAGCGTGGCGAAGACCGGGAAGCTTCTCTGTGTCGAGGAGCATGTCCTTGCGGGCGGATTTGCCTCGGCAGTGAGCGAGGTCTTTATGAAGGAAGGAATTTCCTGTAGATTTGATGCTATAGGAATTGAGGATGTGTTTACCGAGTCCGGCCCTTATGAGCCGCTCTTGGCAAAGTATGGAATCAGTGCACAGAACATCGCCGACCATGCACGGAAGCTGTGCAAATAAGGAGAATCGTATGGATCAGATGAAACGCGCGTATGAATTGCTTGCCCAGTGGAAGGGGGACTCCTATGTCCACGGCCTTGGTGTTCTTGACCAGGTCGGCCCTCTTGCTGCCCAGTTTGGCAAGCGTGCCCTTGTGGTGAGCAATACCACCTATATGAAGCCGGTTGCAGACCGTGTCGTCGAGTATCTCAAGGCTGCAGGTGTTGAGCTTGCTGGTGGAGTTATTGCTCCCGATGCAAAACCCAATGCTCCCCGAGAGGATGTCTACCGCCTTGAGTCCTACATCCTGCACACCAAGCCGGACAGCATTGTGGTTATCGGCGGCGGTTCTTCCATTGATGCAGTAAAGGCTGCAAATGCCCTCGCCTCCCTTGGCGGGAAGGTAAGTCCTGAGATCGATCACTACTTCGGAACCAATGTGGTAAGTGATGCCCTTGCATCCACCAACACCACCTTGATCCCGGTGATCGCTGTGCAGACCTCCGCTTCCAGTGGTGCCCACCTGACCAAATACTCCAACATCACCGACCCGGTGGTGGGACAGAAGAAGCTCATCGTGGACAACGCTCTGGTACCGACCGTCGGTCTTTTCGACTACGAGACCACCGTTTCCATGCCGATCAGTGTCACCATCGACGGTGCTCTTGATGCAATCGCCCACACCTTTGAGGTGTTCTGCGGTGCAAAGAAAGCCACCTATCAGAAGGCTCTTGAGATTGCAGAGTGTGCAATCAGCCTGGTTGCTGAGTATGCAAAGGTGCTGGTGGACAACCCCAAGGACGTGAAGGCGCGTGAGGCCATCGGTCTTGCCACCGACCTCGGCGGCTATGCCATCATGATCGGAGGCACCAGCGGTGCCCACCTGACCAGCTTCTCCTTGGTTGACATCGTCAGCCACGGCACTGCCTGCGGTATCATGAATCCGTACTATGCGGTGCTCTATTCCAAGGCAATCCAGAAGCAGCTGAAAGTCGTCGGATCCATCTTCTCCAGGTTTGGATTTGGACCTTCTGTGGAGAAGCTTGAGGGTAAGGAACTAGCCGTGGCTGTGGCTACGGCCATGATTGCGTTCAGTAAGTCCATCAAGGCGCCGTCCAAGCTTTCCGACCTGAAGGGCTTCACCGAGGGGCACATCGAACGTGCTCTTGCAGCCGCCAAGGATCCGCAGCTTGAGATGAAGCTAAAGAACATGCCCGTTCCGATGACCAAGGATGATGTGGATGTCTACATGGAGCCGCTCTTGCGCGCAGCTTCCAATGGCGACCTCTCTTTGATCAAGGAAATGTAAGTACGATTGGAAAACAGGGCACCTTCAGGGTGTCCTGTTCTCCCAACAAAGGAATTGTCATGAAACTATCTGTAGCAATTGCCGGAAAAGAGGCAATGGCCAATGCATTCGTGGTTTTCCGCGGTGTCAAAGAGTCCATCATCAAGGCACATACGTTAGGCTACGATGGGGTGGAGCTTGCTCTCAAACGACCGGATGAGGTGAGCAAAAGTGAGCTCAGCCAATGGCTGAGAGAGAATAGCCTGGAGGTGAGTGCCATCTCCTCAGGGCAGGTGTTTGCTGCTCGGGGCCTTCATTTCACTGATGAGAATCAGGAGAACAGAAAAGAGCTCTACAAGACGTTCTGCGAGTTCATCGACCTGGCTTCCGATTTCGGGGGCTTGGTGAACATCGGAAGAACCCGTGGTCCCATTGCAGGACGAGATCTTGCCCTGGTGGAGAACCTGTTCCTGGATATGGCCCACAAAGTGGCCGATCATGCAGAGAAGCGGGGAGTGGAGTTGATTCTTGAGCCGGTAAACCGCTATGAGATCGACTTTCTCAACAATCTGGATGAGTGCAGTGCGATGCTCAAGCAAATCAACCGCAAGAACTTTGTCATGATGCCCGATGTCTTCCACATGAACATTGAGGATGACAAGATCGGTGACAGCTTCATCCGCAACAAGGAGTACGTCCGGTATGTGCACTTTGCAGATACCAACCGTCATGCTCCTGGCGATGGGCACATGGATTGGAAGGAGATTTTCGAATCCCTCTCATCCTTTGGGTACGACGGTTGGACCACTGCTGAGATTCTTCCGTATCCCGATCCCGATACGGCTGCCAAGAGGACGGTTGAGTACCTCAGAGGCACCTGGGGTCAGTACTATCGCTAAATAAGGGGGAGTTGCCGAACGGCAACTCCCTTCCTCCCTACCGAAGCAACTCCTTGATATTGGCCTGGACCATGCGTTCCAGGCTTTTGTGTGCCCCGTCGGAGGGGAAGTTTCTCCAAACCACCAGCTTGCTTGCCGGCGATACTTCCAACAGCGGCCCTGCGATTGGGTTGTGGATGTTGTCAATGATCAGGTCGTAGCCACCTTTAGCCACTTCTGCTATCTGGGCGGCACTCACCGGTGCCGGACCGAAGGTTCCTGCAATCTGCAGGCCGAGGTCTTTTGCAAGGTAGACCTGCATGGCATGACAGTAGACTTTCAGATTTGAAAGGCCTTGTTGCTCAGCCTTCAGTTTTCCTTCGAGCACCACCTGCTCATAGCTCTGCACCCGTTTGATGCTCTCCTCCTCTGTTCCCATGACCAAGGCAATTGCTGCTGCCTGCTCCTTCACATTGGCAATGCTGTTGTTGGTGTTAACCTTCAGCATCTCCTGCTCATCTTTCTTGATGGAATTGGACAGGGTCTGCATCATCCGCTCATACCCGGCATAGAGGAAATAGTCAGCACCATTGATTTTCACCACATCGGTGACTGTAATCTCATATTCAGGTGGGTGAGCCAGATTGGCAGGGGCGATGAAGGGAACAGTATCCAGGCCGGCAAGATCGGCGAAGGCTGCGGTCCAGCTCGTGGAAGCTATGATGGCAGCAGGTTTGGAGGCTGCCGAGGCCGCCACCTCTTCAGGGACTCCCTGGGAGAACAGGGAGAGCGAGAGGGAGAGGAGCAAAAGCGAGAAAATCAATCGTTTCATGAGGCAATTCCTTTCTTGTGGATTGGTATGAGATAGAGCAAAGCGGAAAGCAGGGCTACTGTTCCGCTAGGTGGCAGATCGGTTGCAATGGCAAGCAAAAAGCCGAAGGTGGAGACAAAGAGACCGATGAGACAGGAGAGCAACAACAACTGCTTGAGGCTTACCGCTCGTTTTGCTGCTACCAGAACCGGGAGGATGAGCAGTGCGTCTATGAGCAGTGCTCCCAGCAATTTCATGGCCAAGGCAACAACCAAGGCGATGATGAGAACCATCATGGTGTGATGTTTTTTGACCGGCATTCCCAGCGACTGGGCAATCTCCGGGTCGAAAAAGATGGCGCTGACTGTCCTGAAGTTGACGGCAAGATAGAGAATCAGGACCAAGGCAATCAGAACAAGAGACCCGATATCCGTCCATGTCAGGGCGAAGGGGCTTCCCCAGAGCAGTTGCAAGGTATCTTTAGCCGGTACATCCCAAAGATGCATCACCAGTGAGGCTGCGGCCATGGTGAAGACCATTGCTGCTGCACTGGCCATACCGAAGCCATATGAGCTTTCCTTGGTGAGCTTGAGCATGAGGAGAACCAGCAAGAGGTTCAGAGCAATGCTTACCGGCAGCAGCGGCAATGAGAGAGCAAGGGAGATTGCTCCTCCAAGAATGACTCCATGCATGAGCATATAGCGCATCGGGATCAGATTGAGACGGAGCACCATTACTCCGCTGGCAGGAAAACAGAGTCCTGCCACAGCCATAGCCAAGAGACCTCTGGCAACCGGGGGAAGGGTGAGCGCGAAAAGAAACTCATCCATGGTGTTCCTCCAGGTGCAGTATTGGCCAGGAGAGATCGGCTTCCAGATCTTTGTCGTGGGTGACGATGATGATGGTGGGCATCTCCTCCAAAGTAAGTGAGTGAAGCACTTCAAGCAGGGTGTTTCTGCTCTTTGCATCGAGGAAAGACGTCGGTTCGTCGAGCAAGAGCAGCCGTGCTTTCTGACACAACGAACGTGCAAGGGAAACTTTCTGTCGCTCTCCTCCACTGAGGGTGAAGAAGTTTCGCGAACTCAGGTGGGCGACCCCGGTTCTCCTGAGGGCTGTGTCCACTTCCCACATCTGTTCAGTTTTCTCTTTCTTGGGATCCACCGCCATGCTGACCACTTCCCGTGCGGAGACAGGGAATTGCTGTTGGGTCTGCTGCTGCTTGATGTACCCGATGGTTCTCTTGGGTAGCTGACTGGGATCCTTGCCGTCGATGAGGATGCTTCCTCCACTGGCTTTGAGTTTTCCCATCAAGAGGTTGAGCAGGGTGGTCTTGCCCCTGCCATTGTCTCCTTGGATGATGAGTCTTCCTCCTTCAGGGAGAGAAAAGGTGATTTCTTGGATCAGAGGGCTTTGGCCGGGGTAAGCGAAGAGAAGGTCTTGGACTTCCACGGTGACACCTTGCACCAGTTTTGCTCTTCTCTTGAGCTCTCGATACATCTGGTCCTCGTCTTCCATTTCCAGAAGGAGAGATTCGGTCTTGCAGGCAAGGAGGGGGATACGCTCTTCCCAACTTACCTCGATACCATGGGCTTGGTAGTGTGCAATAGCGGTTTCACTGATGAGATTTATGTGTGCACGCTTGATGCCGAAACGGCTCATCAAGAGTGCGGCTGCCTTCCCTGCCGCTGTATCGTGGGCACTGAGGCAGTCTTTGGGTCCTCTGTAGCTGATGAGGAATTTCTCGAAGGAGAAGAGCGGATGAAGCCAGCGACCTGCATCTGAAAAGATCAGTTCGTCATGGTTGTAAACACAGAGTGTGGTGCCCTCCGTAAGAGGCTCTTGGTATCGATTCACAACTAGCTCTCCAACAATAAAAGCCATGAAAGCAAAGGATGTGCATCCTTCTCTGCCTTCATGGCTTCTGCGTGTATTTAGGTAACAATCAGGATAAAACCCCTTCATGGGATTGTATTGACGATAGTTTATCGGTCAAGGCCAGAGCTGTCAAGAAACCTCTGGATCTCCTCAAGGGCCAGAAAGATCATCTCCCCTAAGCTGAGGTCCTGCCTTCCCACGATGGAAACATTGCACTTGCTGATGGGCAACAGTATCTTATGTGCCCTGCTTTGTGCCACGGCCAAGGCCATGGCAGGGGTTATCTCCCCATGCAGGGCATCGGCGGTGATGATGCCCAGAGGTCCGACGATGAGGTCAGCGCTTCGCGCAGCAACCACCACAGGGTTTTCCCCGGTGGCAATGGCATCTGCTCCGCTCCGCAACATGGCGCTTGCAGCAAGGCTGTTCGTTCCGATGGCGAGCACCTTGACCTGGGTGAATCTGGCCTTGATGGCTTCTACCAAGCTCTTGCCAAGGCTTCCGCCCTGGCCGTCAATGATTACTACGGTACACGTGGTTTCCATGCACATAAGTATAGAAGAAACGCTTTTAGATTGCCAGAGGAAGCTTACTTGCACATTTGCCCGCTGAGCGCTACCATACCCACATGCAATCGCTCAAGAAAGAACGCCTATCAGTAATGGTTACCGATGCCATCCATGAGATCATCCGAACTGAGAAACTCAAGCCCGGAGACAAACTTTACAGCGAAAAAGAACTTTCCAGCAAACTTGAGGTAAGCAGGTCTTCCATCCGTGAAGCCTTGCGGATGTTGGAAGTCTCTGGGGTGGTGAAGGTGTATCAGGGCAAGGGTGTCTTCATCAGTGACCAGTCTTCCACGAGTCATCCTGTGAAGGAATGGGTGGTAGAAAATGCGGATGCCTTACGTGAACATTTCGAAGTGCGCCTCTTGATTGAGCCTCATGCGGCGTATGTTGCCTGCCAACGGGCAGAAGCGAAGGACCTCGAAGTTTTGGAATCCCTTTACAAGGCCTTTGTCTCCCATGTGGGGACGGGTGATGTTTCCCAAGCAATTGCCAGTGACAGCGCTTTCCATCTTGCCATTGCCAAAGCGACAAAAAATAGAACATTATCGGTGCTGATGCGTACGATGGATCAGACACTGAACGAGGGATGGTATGCAAGCTTGCATGCCCCTGGAAGGTTGCAATCTTCGATATCGGAGCATGGAAGGCTGCTGCAGGCTATCAAGGATCATAATCCGGAAGAGGCTTGTCAGGCAATGGAAACACATCTTCGCAATGCTCTTTCCGACATCCAACTCCATTTCGGAACCTTATAGAAATATTTGTTGACAGAAGAAGAAAGGTGGGGTTATTGTGTATTCAACTTGTCAGACCTCTGACGTGTTAGACTTGTTGAAAAGGATATGCCATGTCCATTGCCATTACTACACTTATGGATAATACCCAAGGGGAGCACACCGGTTTGATTGCCGAGCATGGGCTCTCCTTCCTTGTAGAAACAGATGATACCTCCTTGCTCTTTGATACCGGAAGAAGTGCCGCCTTTCTCACCAATGCACAAAAATTGTGCAAGGATTTGACCAAGGTGGAGCATGTTGTGCTCAGCCATGGCCATTACGATCATAGCGGAGGGTTTCGTTCCTTTCTTGAGCAGGTGGGGAGTCCCACTGTTTCGCTGCATGTCGGCAAAGGCTTCTTTACACCCAAATATGCTCGTTTCAATGCATCCTACCAATACTTGGGGAATGATTTTGACGAGTCTTTTCTCGACAAGTATGGTGTTCACTATGAAGAAGTCGGCGAAACACAAAAAATTGCCAATGGGGTATGGATGGTCACAAATTTTTCTCATGCACATCCTGAAGAGACCATCCATCCCCGTTTTATGTTGCAGGGCCCCGATGGCTGGATTGCTGATGCCTTCTCGGATGAGGTTCTCTTGGTGATTGAAAGCGCTCTGGGGTTGATCGTATTGGTTGGGTGTTCTCATCCGGGCATCCTGAATATGCTTGATACGGTGCGAGCGCATTTTCACAAGCCAATTTATGCCTTGCTTGGAGGAACCCATCTGGTGGAAGCAGATAGTGAACGTACCAAGTGTACGCTCACATCTTTTATTGAGCAGGGGATAGCGGTTCTCGGTATCTCTCACTGCAGTGGCAGTGAAGCCATCGCTTTGGCGACTAAAGGTTCTTCAGTGCACTATCACAACACCCTTGGATCTTCCCTTATTCTTGAGCAATAAGGTTTTTAGGTATACGTACAGGAGGAAGAAGACATGGCAGGATGGTATCTGTTTCTGATCATCATTGTCGCAATCGTGGGAATGATTCTCTTGATTTCCAAATTCAAGTGGCATCCATTCATCGTACTGTTGCTTGCGGGGTATTTTGTCGGGGTTCTGGGAGGCATGAAGGTTGATGTGCTGATCAGCACGCTCACCAGTGGATTCGGATCCATCCTGGGAAGCATCGGAATCGTCATCATCGCCGGTACCATCATCGGTACTATTCTGGAGAAGACAGGCGCTGCGCTGACTATGGCCAATACCATTCTGAATGTGGTAGGCAAGAAGCATGCTCCGCTCACCATGAGCCTGACAGGCTATATCGTGAGCATCCCGGTATTCTGTGACTCTGGATTTGTCATCCTCTCTCCGATCAACCGGGCTTTGGCTGCCAAGTCGGGAGTCTCCCTTGCAGTGATGGCAACGTGTCTCAGCTCCGGCTTGTATGCCACACACTGTCTCGTTCCTCCCACTCCTGGTCCAATCATCATGGCCGGAACGTTGCAGGCAGATCTTGGCTTGGTCATTCTTGTCGGTCTTTTGGTTTCCATTCCTGTTATGCTCGTTGGTTACCTCTATGCACTGAAGATTTCCAGCAAATTTGATATCCCCGCCAATCCTGAAGTCTCTCTTGAGGAACTGGTTGAGAAGTATGGGAAACTGCCTGGTGCACTCCGTTCATTTGCCCCCATTTTGCTTCCTATCGTATTGATTGCTCTGAAATCTGTGGCCGACTTTCCGTCCACCCCGTTTGGTGACGGAGCTGCAAAAGCCTTCTTTGACTTCATCGGTAACCCCGTAACGGCTCTGATTCTCGGTGTTGGCCTTGCTGTCACCCTGATTCCCAAGTCGGAGAAAAAGGGAACTTCCTTCAACTGGATCAGCGATGGTATCACAAGTTCTGCAAGCATCCTGGCCATTACTGGTGCTGGTGGTGCATTCGGTGCAGTACTCAAGACTCTGCCCCTTGCTGAGGTTCTGTCCGGCAGTCTGATGCAGATGAATGCTGGTCTGTTGATTCCCTTCATCATTGCAGCGCTGCTAAAGACTGCGATGGGTGCTTCTACCGTTGCAATGATTGTGACCAGTGCAATGCTCGCTCCTTTGATGGGACAGCTTGGCTGGACCAGCGAGATGGCAAAGGTACTCGCCCTGTTGGCTATCGGGGCCGGTTCAATGACTGTTTCCCATGCCAACGACAGCTACTTCTGGGTTGTGTCCCAGTTCTCTGATATGGACACTACCACTGCATACAAGACACAAACTGGTGTAACCTTGGTACAAGGTATCACTACGCTCGTCATTCTCATGGTCATCGGTGCGTTTGTCCTGTAATGCCTGAATCTGTGTTGATGCCAAGGCAACAACCTTGGCATCAACCACTATGGGGATGCTATGGATTTCATCAACTGGTATTATCAACGAAGAATGCTCAATGCCATGGTTCAGAACAAGTGGACCGAATCTGAGCATTTTACTCGCAAGCTTATCCATCACCGGGGCGCTTCAGTGGGGCTGGCCTACAATCTTGCCTTGATCACCCTCGGTTCGGGACGGACACAAGAAGCCTATGACCAACTTCTCGAATCAGTTGAAACCTATGGAGAGAGCCTTAGGTTGTGTCGACTTCTTGGTGATATTGCCTATCTTGATGGCAAACGGCAAGAAGCTTTGCAGTGGTACGAGAAAGCTGAGCGTGAAGCCCAATCTCCCAAGGAGCTTCGATTCATCCGCATGAGATTGGAAATTCTTTCAAAAGCCGATTGGTATGCAAGAGTGGTTGCTGTTCTTCCTTTGGTTCGTCAAGCACAACAAGCCATGGAGAACCAACCGAGTCGAGCTTGGGATCTCTATCGCAAGGTTGTGCTTGAAGATCCCAGCCAAGTGGAAGCCCTCAATAATCTGGGCGTTTTGGAGTTGGAGCACTTTCATCATGCTGAACAGGCTTGTTCGTACTTCTCCAAAGTCCTTGAACTGGTGGAACATCAAGGGGCAGCGAGAAATCTTGCCAAGGCAAGGAAGGCCTGAATCAACGCTCTTTTCGATCCAACCCTACCAAATAGATCTCAAAGGAGTCGTCCCTGCAGGCTTTTGGCTTGAAGGGCTTCACCTTTGTGAAGAAGGTGCGCATTGTCTTGAGCAGTTCCACCTGTCCTCCACCTTGGAAAATCTTCACCACGAGGTTCCCGTGTACCTTCAGGTGCTCCTGTGCAAGATAGATCACCTGTTCTGCAAGATACTCGCTGCGTGCAGTATCGACAGCTCTGTTTCCCATGGTCATGGGAGCAGCATCGCTGATGATGACATCATATGGTCCCATTTCAACCAGGATTGGACGAATTTCCTTGCTGAAGGCATCCCCGACATAGCTGGTGACCGTGTGAGGGACGGGGTTGAGATTCAAGGGATTGAGGTCTACGGCTATTATCTTGCCTTCTCCCTTGATCAGCTCATTGTGTGTGTAAAGAGTCCATGAACCGGGGGCAGCACCTACGTCAAGGACGGTGTCCCCTCGCTTCACGAGGTTGAAGGATTGCTGGAGTTCTTCCAGCTTATAGACGGAACGGGCAGGGTAGCCCTCTTTGTGTGCACGTTTGGTGTAGGAGTCTGCACGGTCCCTTCTGCTGGTTGCCATATCTTGACTATAGCAAACTATCAAGTCTGCCGGAAGGGTGGGGTGCGGACAAAAAGATGGTGCCAGCGGTATTGTGGGGTGGGGAGAGAGAACCGCTGGCACCAAAGAAATCACACTTTAAGGAGGTTTGAAAAAACTGTTGCTCTGTTCTGCCTATACTATTGCAAGAGCCGTGCCAACTTTTAAAATACATACTATAGGTACAAAATACCTGCCAAAAGTAAAGGTTAAGTCATGACTGTGCATAATCGGGCTGTGAAAAAAAGTAACACTATTTCAAAATTGCACACAAGCATTGCTGTCAGGGCAAAAGGAAGGGTGCCAAAAGCTGATTGGAAAATCTTTTGGCACCCTGTCAGTATGAAAAAGGAGGAGTATGAAAAAAATTGTGTTGCTCTGTTCTGCACATACTATGATGCAATAACCATGCCAACAATAACCTGCATTCCTGACCTCTATTCACTGGTTTGATGCTGAAATAGTGTGTAGCGTTTGCACACCTCTTCATTTCTGTGCATTTTTTGCGCAATTGACGAATTCTTACGCGCTTACTATTGTATGTACATGAAAACGACCAAGTTCCTCAATCGGAGATTCCGAGATACAACGTATAAGAATTTTGCCCTCAAGCTGGTCTTGATCAATGTTTTGGTCTACGCCCTGACGGCATTTCTCTATCCGCGAAGCACGTACTACCTTGCCATGATCCCGTCTTTCGTCCTGGGTGGATATCTTTGGCAGCCGTTCACCTACATGTTTGTCCACGGGGGCTTCAGCCACCTGCTCTTCAATATGCTCAGCCTCTTTATCTTTGGGTCAATGGTTGAAAAGCGCATCGGCAGCAAGGAGTTTCTGCTCTTCTATCTGCTCACCGGTTTGTTCAGCGGAATCGTAAGCTTCATCAGCTACTATCTTGCTGGGACTAATGTGATTCTGGTTGGTGCTTCGGGGGCAATCTACGGGGTGCTGTTGATGTTTGCCGTTTTCTACCCCTATTCGGTGATCTTTGTGTTTGGATTCATTCCGGTCCGGGCCCCGATTTTGGTTATCCTCTATGCAGTCATCGAGCTGTCCAGCCACGTCTTTGGACGCGGTGGAAATGTGGCACACCTCACCCACCTCAGCGGTTTGGTATTCGGGTATCTCTATTGCAGGATACGGATGCGGATCAATCCGATCGAAGTCTTCCGCCGTACCCTTTAGTCCAAGAGCCCATAACGGGTTCTTATCTCCGCATACCCTTTCTTGATGACGTCATAGATGATGGTGAGCTTCTGATCGTGGTGAATGAAGGCAGACTTCATCGCATTGATCGTAATCTTCTCAAGATCGCGGATGTTCAGATTGTAGTATTGCACAGCCAGTTCCATCTCTTTCGTAAGATTGGTGTCACTCATCAGGCGGTTGTCACTGCAGAGGAAGACACGGAACTTATTGCGGAAGAAGAGCGGGAAGGGGTGGCTTGCATAATCCTTTGCTGCCCCGGTTCCTACGTTGCTCGTAAGACACATCTCAAGCGGGATTCTCCGATCGAGGATGAAGTTGGCCAATGAGCCCATGTTTTCGATCCGATACCCATCAAGGTTCATATCCTCCACCAAGCGTGTCCCATGACCGATTCGGTGTGCGCCACAGAGCTGGACTGCCTGCCAGATGGACTCCACTCCGAAGGCTTCGCCTGCATGTATGGTGATGTTGAAATTCTTGTTTCGGATGAACTGGAAGGCATCCAAGTGCTTCTTTGGCGGATAACCGATTTCATCACCAGCCAAATCGAAGCCAACCACCCCCCTGTCTGCAAATGCAACGGCCAGTTCGGCAATGGTATGGCTTACTGCTGGGCTTTGGTTGCGCATAGCGCAAAGGATGAGACCAGTAGGCATGCCGGTGTGCCGGGTACCCTGCTGAAGGCCGTCCAGAACCGCCTGGACCACTTGCTCGAGTGAGAGACCTTTGTTGACATGGAGTATGGGAGCAAAGCGAATCTCTGCATAGCAGACATGCTCTTTGGCAAGGTCTTCGACTGCCTCAAAGGCGATTCGTTTCAATGCCTCAGCGGTTTGCATCACCTGGGTGGTAACGCTGAAGGTCTGCAAATAAAGTGAAAGGCTTTTCTGTTTGCAACCCCGGACGAACCAGTCATGCAACTTCTGGGGATCTTCGCTGGGAAGCTGTACGTGTTGTTCTTCGGCCAATTCCAGGATGGTCTGGATCCTGAGTCCACCGTCAAGATGATCATGCAGTTCCACTTTCGGAACTTGCTGGATGATTTCCTTGGTTACCATGCACCCATCATACAGCATAATTGTACGATGACGCAAATCCTAAAGCAGGCAAACGAAGATCCAGCCATGCAAAAAGGGTGAAAACTTGGTCCTGCTCTGTACAAAAAAGAGAAAACTTGAAATACTACTGATAAGTAAGTATAAATCAAATAATGAGTAAGGAGATATTCTGCCATGGCAAAACGTGAGGAAACCCTGAACAGGAAGTTGCTTGCCGCTGCTGTAACTGCTACCAAAGTGAAGGAGATCAAGAGTCTTCTGGAGCAAGGTGCTGACATCCACACACAGAACGAGTGGGGCCTTACTCCCATTATGCTTGCTGCCCAGTACAACCCCTCGGTGAACGTGATGAAGGCATTGCTTGAGGCAGGTGCTGATATCCAGGAAGCAGAACCCAAATATCGATCCAATGCTTTGCACCTTGCTGCAAACAAGAGCACAAGCCCCAAAATCATCGAGGCGTTGCTTGAAGCAGGTGCTGACCTGAATGCCCGCAACTACCTTGGTGAAACAGCCCTCATCATGGCAGTGAACACCAATCCCGAGACCCGTGTCATCTCCGCCTTGCTCAAGGCCGGTGCTGACATCAATGCACGTGACTATCAGGGGCATTCGGTACTCGAGTATGCAAAGGCTGCCAAGCGGACCTACATCGTAAACCAGCTGAAGAAGATGGGTGCCAACTAACCAAGCATCGCTTATCAATGCTTATCAAAAACAGGTTCCTCTGCTACGGCAAGGGAACCTGTTCTCTCGAAGCCATCTAAGCTGATGATTTGCCGCTCTGCATGCGTACGCTCGTACATGATATGTTGCTTGGTCGTACGGAAATCGGAAGTACTCTCCATACATCCTGAGTTTAGCGGCATACAGCTGAAAATTCCCCTAACTACAACGAACTACGTAGCTCTCTGCACGCATTCTCATACACTCGTTCGATGGTATGGCCTTTCCCTATTTCCTATCCTTTCCCCCATCAAGTGTGAAAAGGGTAGTGAGGTGCCAGAAGAAACCTACAAACAGATCATGCTTGATACCTTGGTTTCTGGAAAAAATTCTCTATAAGGAAGTGATTTGGTTATGGGTAAAGCATTGAAAATTGGTATGTTTGTTCTGGTCATTGTGTGTAGTGGCAGCATTGTGTTCGCATCACAAACAGTGGTGGATGCTCCTGCTTCCTCCTTCTCTTTTGTGAACTACGTGAATGTGGGAGGGGGTGCAGCCTTCATCCAGGAAGAGAATCCTGTATTGCTTGATCTTTCGTATGGGTTTGAGCTCGCTCCTTGGTTCTCCCTCGGAGCGTTTATCGCCGTCAATCCCTTGTCGAGTTTTGCTCATGCCGACATGGGCGTGTCGATTGCGAATACGGAAGCTGCGTTTGCATTGATGTCGGGTATGGAACTGCTCTTCACTCCTGCTTCCGACAAGATGCTTCACCCCATTCTGCGAATGGCAGTTGGAGGAGTATCTGTAGGGCATCTCAAGGATATCGACGGGAATGAAGGCTATGATGTAGTTTCAGCAAGCCGTTCCACCTTTGCATCACTATCTGCTGGACTGGAGCTGAATATCACCAACTGCGTGCGTCTGGCACTGCGCGGGGGATGGCGGTTTGCCGGCCATGGGGAGACGATGGGCATCGACAAGTATGGGCTCAGTGGACCGGAGGTCTCCCTCTCCTTACGAACAGTCTGGAGAACAGAAATCAGCAAACGATAGACTGCCGGCAAAAGCAAGAGAGTGTGTTGCACCTGAGTGCCTTTGCCTTGGAAATACTCAGATCGCCTTGACTTGTGACTTCTTCACCTCATAGCCCAAGGTAGTGATGGCCTGTGCTATGGCTTCTGCAGTGATGGCAGCATCATCGAAATTCAGTTTGACTTTGCTGGAATTGAACAGCACTTTCACGCTCTCTTTTTGTACACCTTGCAGGGCTTTCGTTGCACTCTCTATCTTTTGCATGCAAGACGGGCAGGTCAAGGTTTCCAGTTGGATGGTTATGGCTTTCATGGGTATCGCTCCTTATATCGTATGGTATGGACAGCATACCAAGGCTTTCTCACGTCGTAATTGATTTGAATCAATTTTCAACGTTCTTTTCTCAAACGGTAACGCAACAGCCGCATTCCATTGAGAATCACAACAAGAATACTCGCTTCGTGGACCAGCATACCGATGGACATATTCATCCACTCACTGAAAAATACACTTGCCAGGAGAATCAGCACCACTCCCACTGCAATTGCAATATTCTGCCGCATGTTGCTCGCTGTCGCCTTTGCCAATCCCAAGGCATGGGGTAGTCGGCTGAAGTCTGAATTCATCAGCACGACATCAGACGTTTCGATGGCAACATCGGTGCCGCTGCCCATGGCGATGCCGATTTGTGCCAAGGCAAGTGAGGGGCTGTCGTTCACCCCATCACCAACAAAAGCTACCGTTCGGCCTTCTGACTGCAGCTTCTTGATGTAAGAGGCCTTGTCTTCAGGCAGCATGTGTCCATGAGCCTCAGTCAAACCCAGCTGCGCTGAGACCAAGTCCACCGTCCCTTGATTGTCTCCAGAGAGGACTATCAAGTGTCTGACACCCAGCTTCTTCAGCTTGTGCAGGTGACGCTTCACACCCTCTCGGATTTGGTCTCGGATCCCCATCACTATCTGCAGCTCACCATCTACAGCGGTCAACACAAGTGAGTTTCCACTCGCTTCAAACCGTGCAAGGTCTATGCGGGCATGCTCAGAGAAGACTACCATCTCATGCTCCATCAAGCTTGCATTACCGACGGCAACCCGATGGCCATCCACCTCAGCCACGATTCCCCCGCCTGCAATGACATCGGTCTTGTGGATAGCATAGGTATCGACAGGGCCGAGGTGTTGGACAATCGCTTTTGCCAGGGGATGGTCTGATTCCCGTTCGATGCTGGACAGATACCCAAGGGTCTTCTGGATATCGGAGACATAATACTGTGTATCAGCAACAGTGGGATTACCCATTGTCAGCGTTCCTGTCTTGTCAAAGACGATGGTATCGACCCTGCTGAAATCGTGGATGACCTCACTGCCCTTGAGCAGCACCCCATGACGTGCACCGTTTCCGATACCAGCGACATTTGAGACAGGTACTCCGATCACCAAGGCGCCTGGACAGCCCAGTACAAGAATCGTGATGGCAAGTTCAATGTTCTGGGAGAACAACCAGACAAGAGCGGAAAGAACCAATACTGCGGGTGTGTAGTACTTGGAGAACCGGTCGATGAACCGCTCCGCCTCGGACTTTGAGTCCTGGGCTTCCTCAACCAACTCGATGATTCTTCCAAAGGTAGTATCTTCTCCTACCCGGTCTGCAACAATGTGCATTGTACCGTTCTCCAAAATGGTTCCGGCAAACACCTGCGAGCCCTTCTTTTTCCCGACCGGTACCGCTTCACCGGTGATGCTCGCCTCGTTGATGTAGCCTTCACCCGTCAGGACAGTTCCGTCCACGGGAACCTTGGCCCCGGTTTTGACAAGAAGGGTGTCTCCGACATCGACATCGTCAACATCCACCTCCTCGAAATCACCGTTTTCGGTCTGCTTCAAGGCACTCTCGGGTGCCATTTCCGTCAACTCCTTGATAGCAGAGCGGGTCTTCTGCAGCGTACGCTGCTCAAGATACGCTCCAAACAGGAACAGGAACGTGACAATTGCCGATTCCTCAAAGTTCCTGATGAAAAAGGCACCAATGACCGCCAAAGTGACCAACACATCGATGCTGACAACCTTAACCTTCAGTGCTTGATACGCTTGAACGGCAATCGGAGCTACTCCCAACACGGATGCAAGCATAAGTGACCACACGGCCACCTGCTCCTGGTGAAACGCCAGCTCGCTGGTAAACCCGACAATGATCAATGCCGCGCTTGCAACCGTTATGAAGTTCTTTTTTCCTAAAATGAATTTCTGCATCCCTTGCTCCTTATGACCTACTCGTTCTGGTGATAGGCTTCATCGAGTACAGCCAACATGTGATACACCGCCTCGTAGGATTCACAAACATCCTGAGGAATGCGGTACGTGTCGGTGATGGTTCTCAGCTGAGTGAACTCTTGCTGTAATGCAGGATGCTTTGCTTTTGCATGCTCAATCTTTTGGATCATTGCCTCAAACGTCTTGCGAACATCATGAAACTCGGGGTGATTTGATCCGTGAACCCGGTCAACGATAGGAACATATTGCTTCAATACCTTGAGATATTGTTTCTTGGCATCAGCGAAATTTGCAGTATTTGACATGGTGAATTCTCCTTCTTTTCCTTTGGTACAGAAGTACTGTAGCATCGAAGGAGGAAAGGGTAATTGATTTGAATCAACTTTGGAGAATGCTCGCTGATCAGGAGGCAAGGTTCTCCTTGCCTCAGTGTTGCATCACCATCAAAGATAGAATGCAACACAAAGTAGGTTGCAAGCCATTCACTTGAGCAGGGATAGGACCTTTTCCTTGTTGGGATTCATCTGTGCATACTCTCTTGCTGTATACCCCTCGTAGCTTTTCAGATCAGGAACTGCCCCAGCATCAAGGAGCAGTTTCACTATCTCCGGGTTGGGATTTGCTGCCGCTGCATACATCAACGGAGTCTGTCCCTGATCGTCCCTGCTGTAAACCGATGCCCCATGGGCAAGCAGACGGGTGAAGATTGACTTGTTTGGATTGTACCAAGCGGCAAAGGCCAAGGGTGTCATCCCAGTTGTTGAAGCAGTCTTGACCACAGCTCCTGCATCAAGCAGTGCATCAAGGACATCCAGACTCTGATTGAAGGCACATGCATGCATCAACGCAGTAACTCCGGCATTGTTGCGTGCTTCCAGGTTGGTCGTATGATCGAGCAAGAGCTTGATGACATCAGCTCCAACCCCACTGGAAATCGCATACATCAGGGAAGTTTGTCCATCATTGTCCGCCAGGTCCGGGTTTGCCCCGTATGAGAGCAAGGTAGCTACTGCCTCTGCGTTCGGTCGTTTGTCCAGCAAGTACATCAAGGCAGTCTTTCCGTTCCGGTCCTTCAGGTTTACCGGGGCTCCGGCATTGATGAGAGCGGTCAGGATTTCACCGTCATTCCTTCCGTAGGCTGCAAAGTGAAGAGCAGTTTGTCCGTAAAGATTGGTCTGTTTTGCTGAGGCTCCTGCTTGCAGCAACAGCTCCACCACATCCTTGTTTGCCTTGCTGATGCAACTTCTGTGCAAAGCTGATTCACTTTGGATGGTACGTGCATGCACATCGGCACCCTTGCTCAGAAGATAGGCGGTGACCTTGCTCTCCTTGTTGAATTCAGCGCTGCACATCAGGGGGGTTCTTCCCTCTGAGTCGGTATCGTTGACCGAAAAGCCGTTGTCGATCAGAAGCTGCAGGACTTCCGTATCACCATTGTTGGTTGCGGCATAGAAGAATGCATTCCAACCATCCTCCTCTTCAGCATACAAGGTCCCTGCACTCATGGCTGCAAAGGTGAGATCAGTTGGACTACCATACGAAGCGGCCCGAAACAAATGTTCTACAGAGGAGTAACAAGGGAAGGAGAGAAGCACCAAAAGAGCAAGAAAGGCGGCGAGCTTTCTCATGATCAGCCTCCTAGGTGCAGTGTATGTCCTGTATTTTTGGTTGCCAAGAGAGAAGGGAGGGCAAAAAGAAAACCTTCGCCCGAAGACGAAGGTTATGTATCAGACATGAAGGCTTTACGCCTTCTTCCACTCAGTCTCTACTACAGCTTCCTCAAGTTCCTGCTCAAGGCGGGTGATCAGGGCCTTGGTCTCTTCCACCACAGAGGAAAGTTCGAAACTGAAGGTATCCCCAAGATTCCTTCTGAGCTTCACCTCGACTTTTCCCTCCTTCAGTGAGCGGTTGCCCAAGGTGATGCGGATCGGAAGCCCGATCAGGTCGGCATCGGCGAACTTTACGCCTGCAGACTCCTTGCGGTCATCATAGAGCACCTCGATGCCTGCAGAAGTGAGTTGTTTGTAGAGGTTCTCGCCAACCTCTGCATCCTTGACGAGGCTGACCAGATGCACCTGCATCGGGGCAACAGAGATCGGCAGGGAGAGGCCGTTCTCATCGCTGTAGTTCTCTGCAAGGCAAGCAAGCAGTCTTCCCACCCCGATACCATAGGAGCCCATGATCACCGGCTTGCGCACTCCGTTCTCATCCTGGTAGCAGCAGTTCATGCTCTCGCTGTAACGGGTGTTCAGCTGGAAGATGTTTCCTACTTCAACGCCCTTTGAGGAGGCGAGGGGCTTGCCGCATTCAGGACAGGCATATCCGGCAGCGGCACTGGCGATATCAGCAACCAAGCCGTTGTAGTCACGCCCGAAATTGGTGTTCAAAAGGTGATAACCTTCCTCGTTGGCTCCGGCAACCAGGTTGTTGCTCTTTGCCACCGAGTCGTCAACGACCACCACCACATCCTTGGCACAGCCGATGGCAGACCCATAGCCGGGAACCATGCCCTTCGCCAGGATTTCTTCGGAGTGAGCAGGACGAAGTGCGTTTGCCCGGGCGGCGTTCTGCAACTTGTTCTCCTCAACATCGAGGTCACCGCGTACGATGCCGACGATCAGCTTCTCCTCTTCCTCTCCGTTGGTGTCATTGATGAAGGTGCCGATCATGAAGACAGCTTTTGCCGTCTGACGCTCCTCAATCTTGAGGAAAGCGGCCAGCTCCTCAATGGTCTTGCAATCAGGGGTCAGGACCTTCTCCAACGGTTTCATCTCTTCGGTGTAGGAGGTCTTTGCGAAGGCAGCCACCTGGCGGTTTGCGGTATAGCCGCACGATGAGCACGTGATGATCGTGTCCTCACCGATGGAGGAGAGGTACATGTACTCATGGGAGATCTTGCCACCCATCATGCCGCTGTCAGCTCCAACAACGATGACAGGAAGACCTGCACGGCTGAAAATCCTGAAATAGGCTTTGTAGTGCGCGGCATACTGTGCATCCAACCCATCCTGGTCGATATCGAAGGAGTAGCTGTCCTTCATGGTGAACTCACGGACACGAATCAGACCTGCACGGGGCCTGGGGTCGTCACGCCATTTGGTCTGGATCTGATACACGAGCAAAGGAAGGCGCTTGTAGCTGTCAATCTCACCTCTGGCAAGGTCAGTAACCGCTTCCTCATGGGTCATGGCAAGGACCATATCGCGGCCGACACGGTCGGAGAAGCGGCTCATCTCCTTGTCGATGCTGTAGTAGCGTCCGGTCTCTTTCCAGATGTCAGCTGGATTCACCAATGGCATGAGAATTTCCTGACCGCCGATGGCGTTCATCTCTTCGCGGATGATCTGCTCAATCTTCTTGGTTGCATTGAAGCCGAAAGGAAGCAGGGAGAAAATGCCAGCTCCCAGTTGGCGGATAAAGCCTGCACGAAGCAGATATTCATATCCCTTGCTGTCAGCCCCATTGGGTGCCTCGCGAAGGGTTTTGGAAAAGAGTCTGGACATCCTCATCTTGATACGTCTCCTTGGTATTCGAACAGAGGCCATTGTACCAAAAGGGGTTCCCCTTCTCAAGGCATTCGGTTTGCAGAGCTGAGGTTTGTCGCGTTTTGTTGGGCATTGATGGCCAGTTCCATGGCAAGCAGGGTATGTCTCTGGGTAATGGCATGCTCGGTTCCCTGGATGCAATCGAGAATCATGGCACCGAAGAACGGGAAACCCAGCTTCCCGTACGCCTCGATATGGTGTTCTCCCTGCTCATCAACGAAATACACGTGGTCTCCCTGCCTTGACCCTGCCACATCGAGATACTTCCTGATTTCAACCGAGGCCTTGGTACCGACAATGAACATCCTTCCATCGCCCCAGGCGCCCATCCCGTCCGGAGTGAACCAGTCGACACGGAAATAACAGGTTGCACCCTTTTCTCCCACCAGCACACACTGTCCGTAGTCCTGGAACCCAGGATGGTCGGGATTGTGGTAGTTGGCGATGCTGCTGTGCAGGACTTTCGCGCTGTGGCTGTTGGTATAGGTCAGGAACTGTTCCAGCTGGTGGCTGCCGATATCCACCAAAATGCCTCCGTTCTCCTCAGGGTTGAAGAACCATGAAGGTCTTGAACCTTTGTTGAGTCGGTGGGGAGCGAGGATGGTTACCGAAACCACATCCCCCAAAGCCCCCTCTTCAATCAGTTTCTGGGCGTAGAGGGCGCCTTCCACATGGATTCGTTCTCCAAAGTAGATGAAGTAGCGCTTTCCGGTCCGTTCGCACGCTTCTTTTACCTTCTGTGTCTCCGGTATGCTCAACATCCCGGGCTTGTCGCAGAAGTAGTGCTTGCCACTCTCCAATACAGCCAAGCCCAGCTCACAGCGATGCGATGGCTTGATGGCACTCGTCACCAGGGCAATGGTTTCATCAGCTAGGATATGAGCGGTGGATGGTGCAACACATGCCTGTGGGTAAGAACGGAGAAACGCATCCACCTTGTTCGGATCTTCATCGTAGACCCAAGCAAGTTCAGCCCCTGCTTCCAACAGGCCGTTGGTCATCGCGTAGATGTGCCCATGATCGAGGCCGATCACTGCAAACCGAAACTCACCTGCTTGCACAACCCGCTCAACCAGTTTGGCCGAGCGGGGTGCATAGTTCATACCATCCATTTTTTGCACAGGAATCACTCCACATAAAATCTGCTGTTGCTTCCTGCAGAGGCATAGGCTGCATAGAGGACCTTCATCGTCTCATAGGCAAGCGGGAAGCCGGATTCCGGCTCCTTGCCTGTCTCGACACACCGAAGGAAGTCCTCAAGCTCGCCCACATACCCGCGCATCTCTTCCTCACAGAGGAATACATGCTGCCATCCGGTTTTGGTTTCCACCTTCTCCGTCATATAGACATCTGTCAGCTTGGAAGCATCCGTATGATAGCACAAAAAGGCATCATTGGGAGCAATTCTTCCTTCATAGCATGCATTGGAAGTGTAGGCTTCTATCTTGTTGCGTACGCCTCCAACAATCATATCCCCGCTGCTGATCACCGCTTTCGTTCCATCAGAGAACGTCAGGATGGCTTCGGACCAGTCCTCGACATCGACAGGATTGGAGAGAATGGAACCACGTTCATCAGAAGGCAGACCAACGGTAACCTGCGAGGCATCGCACAGTACCGAGGTGACGTGAATCTCCTCCTGGCGTCGTTTTGCCTCTACTTGCTTCAAGTACAGCAATGCGCTGAGAGGGTGACAACCTTGGCGGATGAGACAGCCTCCACCATTTGCAGACCAAAGAGCTGCATGCGGGGCATGACTGCCGCTGTGAGCCTCTTCACCCTTGAGCAAGAGCAACTTTTCGCCTGTAGCCTCAATCATCTGCCTGATCTTTACCACGGAAGGGGCGTAGATGTAGTTTTCGGCGTAGAAGAGCTTCTCTTTTCGTCCTGAAAGAAATTGTTTCAATGCTTCCAGTTCAGAGCAGACAGCCTCATACATCACCTTCCTATCGTCATTCCCACTGCCGAAATACCCATTGAGGGGCTTCTCGCAAATGACATGCTTGCCGCTCTCCATCGCTTGCTTGACCAAGGGGATGTGTGCGCTGGGAGGAACAATGATGTCCACGATATCAACCTGGGGATCGGAAAGCAGTTCCTCTACAGAGCCGAACACCTTCTCAAATCCATTGGCCTCTACGAACTGCTGGGTCTGATGCAAATCTGCAGAGCAGGCGCCGTACATCCTGGCTTCAAAGCCGGGTACTCGCTTATAGGCTTCTACGTGGAGCTGTGCAGCAAATCCACATCCGATGAATCCAATGTTGAACCGTTTCATGAGCGTACCTTCTTCAATTTTGTGAAAAGCCCAAGCTGGGCGAGAATCATGCCGATGATGATGACCAGGAAAAAGATGCAGATCGGTCTCTGTAAAAGCGGGAGGAACGAACCGTCCGACAAGCGCAGTCCTCTTCGCAGGTTGGAATCGGTCATGGGCCCGAGGATGACCCCAAGCAGGAAGGGGGCGGCAGGGAAATTGGTTGCCGAGAGGGCAAGCCCGATCAGGCCGAAGATGAACATCACCTTGATGTCAAAAAGGTTGTAGTTGATCAGGTAGGAGCCGATGACACACAAGAGGAAGATGATGGGCATCAGCAGCTTTTTCTTGATTCCCAGGATGCGTACCGTTCCACGGCTGATCAGCAAGGAGAGGAACCACATGGCGAACGATGCTGCAATGAGGTAGATGCTGACGCTGTACACAAAGCCTGGGGACTCGGTCATGAGCAGCGGTCCGGGACGATACCCGTGCATCAGGAATGCGGCAAGCAGGACTGCTGCAGGTGCTGAACCAGGTACAGCAAGGCTGAGTACCGGGATGAGTGCTCCGCCGATGCAGGCATTGTTTCCTGTTTCTGCAGAGATGACGCCCAATTCATTGCCTGTCCCGAAGCTTTCAGGATCCTTGCTCCGGCTCTTGCTCGCCCAATAGGAGAGCCAGCCACCCGTATCCTCACCGACACCCGGGATGATGCCTACCATGACACCGATGAGGCTGGAACGGATGACTGCCACCCAGTTCCTTGCCACCGAGGCGAAGCCTTGCCTGGGTTGGAACTTGGATACCTTGATGGGTGTTCCTTCCCCTTCCTTCTTGAAGGAACGGACAATCTCTGGAAAGCCGAACAAGCCGATCATGACAGGGATGAGCTGAATGTTGGACATCAGGTTAACATTGCCGAAACTGAAACGGGCAAAGGTATCCACGGTGTCCAAGCCGATCATGGCGACCAGAAGGCCCAGGATGCCGCTGATCCATCCCTTCAGGGCGTTTCCCTTGGCCGTGAGAGCGCCACAGATCATGATGCCGAAGATGGAGAGCAGAAAGAACTCCCAGCTGGCAAACTTGAGCGCCATGCTGGTGAGAAACGGGGTAAGGGTAAGCACAAAGACTACACTGAGCAAGGTACCAAGCATGCTGGACGTGGTTGCAAGGAAGATTGCATGTCCTCCATCTCCACGTCTTGCCATGGGAAACCCATCCAAAGCAGTGGCTGCACTGGCAGGGGTTCCGGGGATGTTCAGCAGGATTGCTGATTGGCAACCACCGGATATGGATCCGACATAGACACCCAAGAGGGCGATGAGCGCTGTCTGGGTGGGAAAATTATAGGTAAGTCCGGTCAGCAGTGCGATTGCCATGGTTGCACTGAGTCCGGGGAGCATGCCCATGATGAGTCCGGAACCGACCGACAAGGCCAGTACCAAAAGATTGAGCGGAGTAAGCACGGTCAACAGTGCTTCCACTAGATAGGTTGCGATCATACGTTGCCTCCGTTAGGGAAGTGAGACATTGAAGCCATACTGGAAGAGTAAAATCACCAGGCCGACGGCTGCAATCGAGATGATGATGCTTTTCACGATGGTAGAGGCGCGAAGGAAGAGCATCAGGGCGATGAGGAAGATGAGTGAGGCCAGATAGTAGGGCAGAAGCCCGATGAGCAGAAAGGCGTAGATGGCCATGATGGCCATGCCTCCCACCATCATGCGGATATCTGTATCCTTCACAGCATGTCCGAACCATCCAGATAGAAGTGCGAGCCTCTCTCTGATACTGCTTCCCTTTACACTCTGGAAAAAGAGCACAAGGCTCAGGATGAGCAGCAGTGATCCGAGAATGATGGGAAGAAGAGCCGGAGAGATGGAAAGGTTGGTAATTCCAAACGGTGGTTGTGCTGCTTTCAGATACATTCTGATGCCTTCAACCGTTGCGTAGATGCCCACCAGTGAGAGCACCAGGGAGATGGTGAAATCCTTTTGCTTGGTATCCATGTTGAGATCCTGAAATGGGGTAGGGATGAAGCGTACCAGAGCAGTTGCCCACCCTGGTACGCATACAAAATCAGCGCTTGAAACCGAACTTGGCCGGATCGATGGCCACAGCCCCTGCATCATACATCAGGTAACTTGCCTTGCTGGCGAAGGTATCGAGGTACTTCTGGGAATCTGCACGTCCCATCGGCATGACAGTGAAACTCTTGACTGCTGCAAAGTCGAGGAAGGCCTTGTCTTTGGTTGCAAAGGCAAATGCATCATCGAGCTTGGCAAGACTGGCTTCACTCAAGCCGTTGGGGAGCAGGATACCGGTCACTTCACCCATCGGCACAAACTTGCTGGCCGCAGGATAGGAGTGGAGAATGGACTTCACCACAACGCCGGGAGCAAGCTCAATATCGGTATCAGAGAGGGTTGCAAGACACTTCACATCGCCACTGATGATGAGATCCTTGTACTCAGCGAGCAGCTGAGGACAGAAGTCGACTTCACCGGAGAGGGTGGCAGTGAGGGCAGGACCACCACCGGCATAGGTGATGTGCTTGTAGGGAGCTCCTGCAATGGCCTTGATGACCTCGGCGCCAAAGTGACCACCGCTTCCGATGCCGGCTGTTCCTGCCGTGATCTTGCCAGGGTTGGCCTTGATCGCTGCAATAAGGTCCTCGATCGTATTGTACGGGGAGTTTTTCGGAACGATGATTGCATTGGGAGCAAATGTGGCAATCCAGATATCCCATTCACGATAGGTCTTCTCGGTATAGCCATTGATGGGCATGGTGGTGAATGCAAGCATGCCATTGGCGAGCATGGTGTATCCATCAACTTTAGCATTCTGCACATTCAATGAACCGGCGCTTCCACCGGCACCCGGGGTGTTCACCACATTGATGGTTGTCCCAAGCTTCTGGCCCATTGCATTGGCCAAAGCACGGGCAGTGAGGTCAGTGGTACCACCTGCACCGTACGGAACGGTCAAGTTGATGGCTTTGGTGGGATAGGTTACTTCTGCAGTGCCTTGTGCAAAGCAGAAACCGACTGCGAGCATGAGCACTACGCAAACAGCAAGTGTCTTTCTCATTATGTTCTCCTCCTAGTGAATATCTCGTACAGAACTTCCCTCGATCAGGGAACAATCCTGTATGATATGCTGAAACGGTACATCGCCCTCTGCCTGTATCTGGGAAAGCAGGAGATTTGCTGCTTTTCGCCCCAGTTCGAGGTCGTTCATGTCTACATGGGTAAAATCATTCTTTCCTGCCATGATCCATTCGGGGCTGCCGATGATCATCACCGAAAGTTCTTCGGGAATGGAGATCCCTCTCTGGGAAAGACAGGTGACCCCCCCCAATGCCTGGATGTTGAATCCATAGAAAATGGCGGTTACCTCGGGGTGCTTCTCCAACACATCAGAGGTGAGCCGACATCCTTCCTCTGCGGAGAAGCCTCCTTCTGCCACAATCAGGGAGTCTTGGGAAATCCCATAGGTATCTGCTGCATCAAAAAACGCACGTTTTCTGGCTTCAAGATCTTCGATACCACTATTCCACCCAATATAGGCAACCCTCTTATGGCCTTTTGAAAACAGGTAATGTGCACCCACAAAGCCGCACCCGTAGTTGTTGGTTGCGACCCAGAAAAAGTCTTTGACACCGGGAAGGGGGCGGTCAACCACCACCATTTTCATCCCGACTTTTCTCAACAGCTTGGTGTTCTCTGTTCCCATTTTCGTCGGGGTGAGGATGATGCCATCCACCCGTTGCTGGATCATCCTGTTGAGAATTGCTTTCTCCCGCTCAGGCTTGTCGAAGGTATTGCAGATGATCAGATCGTATCCATGCTTGACAAAGACCTCTTCACTGGCCACCACGATGCGGGTAAAAAATTGGTTTTCGAACTGGGGAATCAGGATTGCAATCAGTTTTCTGCTCTTTCCTTTCAAGGAAGATGCTCCGATACTCTTCACATACTCCAATTGTTCTGCTGCTTCAAGGACCTTGCGTCTGGTCTCATCACTGATGTATCGACCCTCTTTCTCATTCAGAACATAGGACACCGTTGCTGCAGTTGTTCCGGCAAGTTTGGCTACATCTTTGAGCGTTGCATAGCGTTTCATTGGTGTCCTCCTTTGGGTAGGCAATCGATTGCTTGTGTTGATAAACTCATAAGCAAACGTTTGCCTATACAGAATTGCATGCCTTTTTCAAGCTGTCAACAGGAATCGTTGCAAATCTATCGATTAGGTTTTCGCTTTCTTCGGATCTCTCTTGCATGCTATACTCGCCCCATGGATATGAAGCAGTTCGAACACAAGCGTAGGCAGGTGGCCTCTTTCATGACCCGCCTGTATGATCGGCAGCTGACCACCGCAAGCGGGGGGAACATCAGCCTGAGAATCAGTGAGGATCTTTTCTGCATCACCCCTTCCGCCTTGGACAAGGGACTGCTCAGGCCTGAGGATATCGCGGTGGTGACCATGGAGGGAAAGAACCTTACTCCGCAGTTGCGCCTGAGCATCGAGACGGAGATGCATCGTCTCATCCTTCTTGCACGTCCCGATCTCTCTGCTGTGGTACACGCCCATCCCACCTATGTATCGGCTTTCAGTGCCATTACCAAGGAGGGCAGGTGTGCCATCAACACCCACCTGATCGCTGAGTCGTACTACATCCTTGAAGATCCTGTGATGGTTGACTACCGCCTAATGGGTACGGTAAATCTCGCTGAGCAAGCAGCAATCCAGGCAGTCGACCACGACGTGCTGGTCTTGGAGAATCATGGGGCTGTCACCTTGGGCCGTACACTGCTTGAGGCCTTCGACAAGATTGAGCTGCTCGAGCGTGCCGCTCAGATGACGGTGATAGCAGAGCAGATGGGTCGAAGCGGGTATGACGTATCGCCTCTGAGTGAGCCGAGACTCAGGCAGCTGATGCAGATGAAGAGTGGGTCCTGAGCCATGAAAATTGAACTGGAAACAATCCCTGTATGGGATGGACTGAACAGCAAGAGTGAGTGTTTTATCTGTGATCTGATGGGCGAAGCTCAGAAGCATGCGGTCAGCTTCTATCTGGGCAACTCGGTCATGAATCCCGAGACGCGGGTGAAGGTGAACGAACACGGGTTTTGCACCAAACATTGGCAGATGCTCAGTACTGCAAACAAAGCCCAGGGCGTGGCCCTGATGAGCGATACCTACCTTGCTACCACCCGAAGCAAGGCAGAGGGTGCGATCAACGCCCTGTTGGGAGCCAAGAATCCGAGACAGGCCAAGAAGGCGGTTCTCTCCTTCGCTGAGGTGATGGAGAAGCGCGAGAAAGGTTGCTTGGTTTGCACGGCTATGGAAGAGCGGCTCAAGCGCTATCTCTACACCACCTGCTACTTGTGGGGTGAGGACCCAACATTTCGCGAAGCGCTTGCATCGGGAAAGGGATTCTGCCTTCACCATTTCCACCTGCTGCTGGAAACTGCTTCAGAGGCACTCTCATCGGCTGACTATGTGGCGTTTGTCCGGTCGGTAACCCAGACCGAGGTGGAAAACCTCGATCGCATTGCCAAGGATGTCTCTTGGATGACTCAGAAGTATAAGTCAGAGAACATGGACAAGAGCTGGAATGGTTGTGAGGATGCGCATAAACGGGGAGTGGACAAGATGACCGGAAGGCATCGGGTCACTGACCCGGTTCGCTGACCACCTTTTTCCGTTTTTTCCGATCCTTGATACCCAGTACCAACTGGCGGATATCTGATTCACCTTCCACTTCCCGTTGCTTGAGGAGCGTGGTCGTTCCGTCGTAGCGGTTGAAGTGCAGGTACTCCATGCTCTCCTGCTTGGGGCGGTAGAGCAGGACATACTCCTTCTGCGGCAGGAAAGCGGCTCCCAGAACCAATCTGCATCCCTCTTTCTGTTTCTGGTGCAACAAATCCTGCTGGGCTTTGCTCAGATAATCAGTGGAGAAGATAAGCCCCAACAGATATTTCCCTTTTCTGTCGTGGACAAGCACATCCGTGCCTTGTACGAAGATATCGACCTTCACATCAGAGGGGAGGGAGAAGAAAGTGGGACTTGCACTATCCTCAGAGAGGCCGAGGACACGCCTAAGGCTGAGCTGCAACTGCCCTGCCAGACAGTGGGCATAGCTGATCTTGGCCTTGGGCCAGGTGAGTACCTGCTCATCCTCAGCCACCAAAGCCCTCAGAGCTTCCTCAAAGGCTTCGAAGAGAAGCAAGGTGGTATAGCGACCGTTGCTAGCCATGGCGCTTACAGAAAGTCAGCGGACCAACTCATCCGGCTAACCTTCGAGATGGTCTGGTAGATGGAGCAATAGCGTGTTGCCATCTCAAATGCCTTGAGAAACTTCTGCTGGTTCTCAACCCCGCTGGCCTGCACCGCGATGGTCACCTCTTCCAAGGTGGTGGGAACTTCGTCACGCTTGCTTCCGTTCACTTCGAAACTGATATGCTCCCAGCTGATGCGCATTTTGACCGCCAACTCCTCAAATGTTTTGAAGAGGCAACCACTGAGGGCTCCGAGCAAATAATCGTATGGTGCGCTTTCTGGACCTATGACGAAACTCGATCCCTTGTCGGTGGCGAACTGGTAGTGACCAGGAACAAAATCGGCTCGTACATGCTTCTTCTCACCCATGCGTTTTCTCCTGATTCCCATCATAGCCCATGGCTTCTGATTTTTCCAGCATCACCGTCTATTGCCCAACTTGGCACGCTTCTCTTCATACATGGCACTGTCGAGGTAGGAGAGAAACGCCTTGTCATCGGAAAATCTGGCAGGGTCAAAGATGGCGCATCCCATGCTCACTGAGAGCACATACGCTTTAGGCGAACCTTTGTTGACAGATGCTACCTCAGTCTTGATACGTTCGCACATCTTCTGCAACACAGATGCATCCGCATCGTGCAGCAGTACAGCAAACTCATCCCCGCCATAGCGGGTGATGATATCATCCGGACCGGCAACACGCCTGAGGATTCCAGCCATTTCCTGAAGTGCTTGGTCCCCTACATCATGTCCCAGCGTGTCATTGATTTGCTTGAAGCCGTCCAAATCCATCAGGATGCATGCAAAAGTCTTCTGGGTGGGAACAGCGCGAAGTGCACGTTGCAACACTTCATCAAACCACAAACGGTTGGAAATGCCGGTAAGGTGATCGATGCCGATCTGTTCCTTCTGGATATTCAGGGCGGCTGCAACCAGGAAGACGGTGGTTACCGGCCAGATGAGCACCAAGCCATAGACAAGTGACTGCAACAAGCCCCCGACGAAGGCGATGACCGGGAAGAAGACCAAGGTCCAGTAAACCCTGGACTTACTCCGTCTTGAAGCCCCAAACAAGGGAATGAGGGTACTGAGGAGCAAGAGCAACTGGATGCTGGCAAACAGCAAGAAGAGTGAGCCACGTGTATAGACATTTTGTGCATCCAGGGTGAAGAGCCAACCGGTGAAGGGAGAGGCAAGGGAAAGGATGACAATAGCCAGTAGCAAGATGGCGAGAGGGAATTTCCAACGTCTCAGTCGTTTCGGGTCTTCATGCAACAGCAAGTCAGCATAGAGTATGTAACAAACCGTTGGGATGGTATGAAAGGCGTAGTAGAGTGTATGGTTGACCAGAAGCAGGGTATGGATGCCCTTGCCGGGAATACCATCAAGCATCCATGCGAGCAGATCGGTCACCAGCATGATTGTGGTACTGAAAATGAATACATGGTAGATGCGTAGCACTCGTGAATTTCCCAAAGTACCGTACAACGCCTTCTTGGATGTTGCCGCATAGGCAAATCCAAGCAACAAGAGGCAGATGAGAAGAGTCTGTATACGAAGCAAGGTTTCCATTATGGTTCGAACTCATTCCTTATGGCATCAAGGATAGCATAGGATTCAGAGAAACGGGGGGGGAATCATTTCCTCTTGGGATTCACGTGGACCATGCAGTGTTTTACCTGGGGAAAGCTTGTCTCAATGGCATGGTGCACCCGTTCTGCAATGGAGTGTGCATCCACCAATGACTGGCTTCCATCAGCACTGATCTCCACATCCACATAGGCGCGAGAGCCGAATTTCCGGGTTCTCAGCAAGTCGACGCCTTTCACTCCTTCCTGGTCGAGGATGACCTGATGGATTTGCTCCACCGTCTCTTGTGGACAAGCGTGATCGACCATCTTGAACATGCCATCCTTGAAGATCTCAATGCCGACACGGAAGATGAACATGGCGATGATGATGGCTGCGATTGAGTCTGCAATGGGATATCCCATCCTGGCGGCAATGATGCCGATGAGACCACCTGTTGTTGCCAGCACATCGCTTTGCGAATCCCAAGCCGATGCCAGCAGAGCCGATGAATCGGTCTTCTTTGCAGCAGCGCGGGTGTAGAGAAACATGATCTCCTTGATGATGATCGAAACCACTGCAGCAACCACGGCAAGGTAGCCAGGAATTTGCTTATCCAGATAGCTTCGTTTCACGATGCTTACACTACCATCCACCAACAGACCCAACCCAACCACCATGATGATACCCGAGAGCAGGATTGCAGCCACGCACTCGAGCCGCTCATGCCCATACTGGTGCTGATCATCCGAATCCTTGGAAGCTGCCAAGATGCCGATCATGGCTATGACCGAACTGACCACATCACCGGCGTTGTTGATACCATCGTTGAGCAGGGCATTGGAGTGTGCGACAAAACCGATGGAGATCTTGCTGATCGCCAAAACGATGTTGTTGAATATATTGATTCTCGAAACCAAGAGTGCCAAGTTTCTTGCCATGAGCAGGTCCTTTCCAAAAGAAGGACACCCAAAGGCAGTATTCCCTTGGATGTCCCTTCACACTAGTTTAGCCCCAGCTGTTTGTCAAGAAACGGGCTTTCCCGTCTCACTCCTTCGGCTTGGGGTAGTTGATGATCAGATGCAAGTCATCAAGCTGCTTCTGGTCCACCTCGGAGGGAGAGTCGTCCATCGGGCTGACAGCCGCAGTATTCTTCGGGAACGCGATGACCTCGTGGATGGAAGTCTGCTCGCTCATGATCATCACCATGCGGTCGACACCCGGTGCGATACCACCGTGTGGGGGCGGAGAGAAGCGGAAGGCGTTGAGCAGGAAGCCGAAGCGCTCCTCAGCAGTCTCATCATCGAAGTTGCAGATACGGAAGATTCGCTTCTGCAGTTCCACATCATGGATTCTGATCGAACCCGAGGCAACTTCGTAGCCGTTGAGCACCAGGTCGTACAGATCGCCCTTCACGCTGCCCGGGTCGGACTCAAGGGTGTCCAGATATTCCACCTGGGGCATGCTGAACATGTGATGCGCAGCTTCCCAGTGGCCTTCGTTCTCGTTGTACTCGAAGAGCGGGAAATCGATGATCCAGCAGAACTCAAAGCTCTTGCGGATCAGGTTCAGGTCCTTGCCAAGCTTGGAGCGGACAGCGCTGAGGCTTGCACAACACTTCTTCCAGTTCTGGTGGGCTACGAAGAGGATCATATCGCCCTCGTTGGCACCAACAAGGTTGAGCAACTCATCCTCGAGGCCGACAAAGAACTTGCTCACTCCGCCGGAGAGTGCCTTGCCTTCCCCAACCTTGATCCATGCAAGTCCTGCAGCCCCATAGATCTTGGCCGCGTCCTCAAGTTCGGTGATGTACTTGCGGGAGAAGTCCACTCCCTCGGTCTTCGGAGCAACCACTGCCTTGACGAAACCGCCGCTGGCAACAATCTCGCTGAAGGTGGCAAAGCTGCTCTTCTTTGCCAGCTCATTCATATCGGTGAGGGGGAGGTCGAAACGCAAATCAGGCTTGTCGCAGCCGTAGGTGTTCAGAGCATCGGTATAGCTGAGCCTGCGGAAGTGGACTGGCAGCTCATAATCCATGACTTCCTTGAAGACATGGCCGAAGAGCTCCTCCATGAGGGAGAGCACATCATCGCGCTTGACAAAGCTCATCTCCAGGTCGAGCTGGGTGAACTCAAGCTGACGGTCGCCGCGGGCATCCTCATCGCGGTAACAGCGTGCGATTTGGAAGTACTTGTCCATTCCTCCGACCATCAGAATCTGCTTGAAGAGCTGGGGGCTCTGGGGAAGGGCATAGAACTTTCCGGGATAGATGCGGCTGGGAACCAAAAAGTCACGGGCGCCCTCGGGGGTGCTCTTGATCATGGTCGGGGTCTCAATCTCGTAGAAGTCCTTCGAGGCAAGGTACTTGCGGCAGGAGAGGATGAAGTCATGGCGTAGTTTTAAGCGCTTTTGCATCCCCTGGCTGCGCAGATCAAGATAGCGGTACTTCAGTCTGAGGTCTTCGCGGGTCTCTTTCCCATCGTCAATCTGGAACGGGAGCGGAGCGCACTTGCTGAGGATCTCGATCTTCTCAGCCTTGACCTCAATCTCACCGGTGCTCATCTCAAGATTCACCATGGAGTCAGGTCTGGTTCGTACCACTCCGGTGACACTGATGCAGTACTCGAGGTGCAACTCTTTAGCGACTGCCTGCAGCTCTTCGCTGGCGTCGTCATCGACCACCACCTGGGTAATCCCATAGCGGTCGCGCAGATTGATGAAATGGAGGGCTCCGTGGTTTCGGTCACGGTGTACCCAACCGTTGAGCACAACGGTCTTGCCGCTGTCAGCCTTGGTGAGGGCCCCACAGGTGGTTGTTCGTTGGGAAAATACTTCTTCAGACATACTCAGTCCCCTTTGTAAAGTAATCCAATACTATACGATGGGGCCCCAAAAGGCAATTGCCCCTAACTGGAGAGCGAGCGGACCACGACCTGTTTTTTCTGCAGATACCCAATTGCTTCCACCGCAGCAACTGCCGCACTGGTGGTGGTAGTGTAGGGAATCTTCAGTCGCATGGCGATGGAGCGGATCTCGTCGTCACTGGCGTGGGCGTGGTATCCCATCGGGGTGTTGATGACCAAGGCAATCTGCCCATCCTTGAGGTAGTCGGTGACATTCGGCCTGCCCTCATGGACTTTTTGCATCACCTCAACCACAAGACCGTTCTCAAAGAGGAAGGCTGCGGTTCCTTTGGTTGCCGCAATGCTGAACCCTAGCTTGACCAGATTCTGCACGACCGGCAGGATGGTGGTCCTATCCTTCTTGTTCACACTGACGAAGACCTTGCCTTTGACCGGTAGGCGGTTGCCTGCGCTGATCTGGCTCTTTGCAAACGCCTCTCCGAAGCTCTTGCCTAATCCAATCGACTCTCCGGTTGAGCGCATCTCCGGCCCCAAGGCAGGATCTACATTGCTGAAGCGATCGAAGCTGAAGACCGCCTCCTTCACCGCCCAACCGGTCTTGCAGGTTCCCATCGCCCTGCCGCCCCGCTTCTTGACCAAGCCCTGGCACAGCAGATCCTCACCTTCCCATATCCGCACTGCACACTCGATGAGATCGACATTGCTGGTCTTGGAGATGAACGGTACGGTCCTGCTTGCTCTTGGGTTGACCTCGATGAGGTAGAGAAGGCCATCTTTGGCTGCAAACTGGATGTTCATCAAGCCTTTCACCCCCAACTTGAGGGCAAGCTTGTGAGCCCACTCTTGCATCTGCTCGAGAATCTCCTGATTGGATTTATAGGGAGGGAAGACTGCGGCCGAGTCACCACTATGGATTCCTGCAGCCTCGATGTGTTGCAGGATTCCTCCTATGTACAGGCTCTCCCCGTCGCAGACAGCATCAAGGTCGTACTCAAACGCATCTTCCAAAAACTGGTCCACCAGCACAGGGGCTTCCTTGCTTGCCTCGATATATCCAAGCTCTGCCAGGCCAGCCTCATCATAGACGATGTACATCCCCCTACCGCCCAAGACGAAGGAGGGGCGGATAAGGACCGGGAAGCCCACTTCACGGGCAAGGGGAAGAATATCCGAAAACGACTCGGCGCTGCGGTTCTTCGGCTGGCGAAGGCCCAGTTGTTTCACGAGAGCAGAGAATTTTCCCCGGTCCCCTGCATCCAGAAGGCCGGAGAGGGAGGTTCCCACCAAAGTGCTTCCGCTTCTGGCAAGAGAAGGAGCAAGGTTCAGCGGCGTCTGCCCCCCGAGTTGCACCACCACTTCCTTACTGCCCTCAAGACGAAGAATCTCCTCTACTTCCTCACTTGATAAGCTTTCCAAGTAGAGGCGGTCACTGATGTTGAAATCGGTGGATACGGTCTCAGGGTTGCTGTTGATCATGATGGTCTTTCTGCCCAGCTTGCGATAGGCAAGGGAGGCGAGGGTGCAGCAGGTATCGAACTCAAGGCCCTGTCCTATCCTGTTGGGGCCGCTTGCCAGGATGACCACCGCCTCCTTGCCAAGCGGTTTTGCCTCCTGCCTCTCGCCGTAGGTGGTGTAGAGGTAGGGGGTGAGGGCGTCGAACTCCCCGCTGCAGGTATCGACATGGTGGCTTACCGGATGCAGTTCGTAGGCATAGCGCAGGCGGCGGATATCCTCGCTTCCCCGTTTGGTGAGAAAACCAAGGTGTCGGTCGCTGATGCCCGCTTTCTTGGCTGCAAGCAGCGTGTCATAGTCAAGGTTCATTCGGATACGCTGCTCAAGATACATCTGCTGAACCAGCAGGTGGAGGAACCAGCGATCGAATCTGGTGATCTCCTCGATGCTCCCAAGAGCTTGCTCACCCTCTCTGGCCAAGGTGGTATACGCTGCAAGAAGGCGCAGCGGATGGGCGCTTCTGAGGAAACGGTCAACGTCCTCTTGGGTATAGTGACCCGTTTCGATGAGGTCGCAAAGTCCTTCCAGTTTCCTCTCTGATGCCCTGATACCCTTGTTCAGGGCTTCCAGGGCGGTCCTTCCCAAGGCAAGGGCCTCCCCTACGCTGCGCATCTGTGTTCCCAAGGCGGAGAAGGGGAGCGGGAACTTTTCCAGTTCAAAGCGGGGTACCTTCACCGCACAGTAGTCCAACACCGGTTCGAAGCAGGAGACCGACTGGCCGGTTATCTCATTGACCACCTCATCAAGGGTGTATCCCACCGCCAGCTTTGCCGAGCAGCGGGCGATGGGAAAGCCGGTGGCTTTGCTGGCCAAGGCCGAGGAGCGCGAGACACGGGGATTCATCTCAATGACCACCATCCGGTCGGTTTGCGGGTGAACGGCAAACTGTACGTTGCTTCCCCCGCAGTCGACCCCGACTGCCCTGAGGATGGCGATGGAAGCGGTGCGCATCTTCTGGTAGAGCTTGTCGTCGAGGGTCTGGATGGGGGCGATGGTGATGCTGTCACCGGTATGGACTCCCATGGGGTCGATGTTCTCGATGGAGCAGACGATGATGGCGTTGTCATTCTTGTCACGCATCACTTCCATCTCAAACTCTTTCCACCCGATCAGGGACTCTTCGATCAAGGCCTCGTGGGTGGGGCTTGTCTGCAGGGCGTGCTCAAGCAGCAGGGGGAACTCTTCTTCATTATTCGCTATTGAGCCTCCCATGCCTCCCAAGGTGTAGGAGGGACGGATGATGCGCGGGTAGGGGAAAGAGACAAGCTTTTTCTTTGCTTCGGCAAGGGAGTGCACAATCTCGCTGTGTGCGCTCTCAAGGCCGAGGGAGTGTACGACCTCCTTGAAAGCACCACGGTCCTCGGCAAGCTTGATGGAAGCGATGGAAGAACCAATGACTTCAACCCCATACTGCTCCAAGAGTCCTGCCTGATCGAGCTCCAGGGCAAGGTTGAGGCTGCTCTGGCCTCCCATGGTGGTGAGGATGGCATCGGGTCTCTCGCGCTGGAAGATCTGCTCGACATACTCCACCTTCAAGGGGTCGAGGTAGATATGGTCGGCAAGGTGCGGGGTGGTCATGACCGTGGCTGGATTGGGATTGAGCAGGATGACTTCGTATCCCTCTTCCTTCAATGCCTTCACCGCCTGGGTTCCGCTGTAGTCGAACTCACAGGCTTGGCCGATCACAATCGGGCCGCTGCCCACCACAAGGATGCGTTTGATGTCCCTTCTTGCGCTCATGCTTTTGCCTCCCTGGCTTTGTCGATGAAGGTGTCGAAGATCCAGCTGGCATCCTGGGGGCCGGGAGAGGCTTCGGGGTGAAACTGGACACAGCAGATTGGTTTGGTGGTATGGAAGAGTCCCTCAATGGAGTTGTCATTTGCATTGCGCAACCAGATTTGTACGTCGGAGGGAAGTGAGCCCGGATCGCTTGCATACCCGTGGTTCTGGCTGGTGACAAAGCAGGCCCCGCTTCTCAGGTCGACCACCGGGTGGTTTCCGCCATGATGTCCGTACTTCAGCTTGATCGTCTGGCCTCCCAGTGCCCAGGTGATGAGCTGATGTCCGAGGCAGATGCCGAAGACCGGTAGTGTTTTGGCAACTTCCCGAGTCATGGCGATGGCCTCTTGCAAGAGCGCCGGATCGCCAGGGCCGTTGGAGAGCAACATCGCATCGCAGCCAGAACCAAGGATGTCCTGAGCTGTTGCAGTAGCAGGGAACAATGTGACTGCGATACCCCGCTTGTACAACTCTGCAATGATGGAGCGCTTGATCCCAAAGTCGACAACCGCAAAGCGCAGGGATCCCTTCGGCACCTCCATCCCCTCGAGGCTCGGATCGATTTGGACCTTTTGGGTGGAAACTTCCTCGATGAGAGCGCGCTCACCAATATGGGGGAAGGACCGGACTTTCTCCAAAGCTTGTGCATACTCTGCATCAGTGAGTGTTGCGGAACCGGTTTGGAAAACCAGACCATTCTGTGCTCCTGCCCTCCTGAGGTGAATGGTGAGTGAGCGGGTATCCAAACCGGTAATACCCGCAATGGTATGGGTTTTCAGGTAGGTATCCAAAGAGACCCTCTTCCGGGGAAGAGGGCCTTCATAAGCAGAACGCATGATCAATGCACTGCAACTGATCGGTGAGGGGGAGGCCAGCGCCTCATCAAAGGCAGGTTCACACCCATAGTTGCCGATGTGAGGGTAGGTCATGACCACCATCTGTCCCCGATAGGAGGGATCGGTGAGAATCTCCTGATAGCCGGTCATGCTGGTGTTGAACACCACTTCCCCGGCAAGGGGGGGATCATCAAGGGTAGGAGCTGCTGCCCCGAATCCTTGTCCTTGGTACAATGTCCCGTCTTCCAAGAGTAGAAAGCGTGTTTCCATAGGTGCTCCATCCGCTCAAATTGTAGGGATGATAGACAATATTCCTAATTAATGCAACACTTATTGCAAATAAATACAACAAAACAGAAGCAATTGCCTATCTATGCAACAAGAAGTGCTCATGTTTGTTGCATAACTACTTCTTTTTATGCAAAGTAAAATTTTCCGGGTTGAATGCATCACTTCCAAGCCAGAGATCGATTCTCAGCCCGCTGTCCGAGTTCTCCACACTCGCATGTTTTATTTGCCACCCGATAAGCTTCAATCGGGCATCCCAGGCCATGTCATGGCCTGCCATCAAGCCATAGTACTCGGCAAGCTCCGGTCTGCTTTGTTTGGGATTGAGGGCCTGGTAGATGCGAGCTATCTCTTCCTCGGTCCTCGGTCTATCGTCAAAGAAGCTGATATGTGCGCCATCGGGCTCCTGGTGCAGGGAGACCACCAGTCTCAACGGGTTTCCCTCAAGCAGGAAATTGGTAACTTCTCCGATCAGTCGTCCTAAAAATTCCTTTCGTTTCATGTGGTGAAATCCTCCTCGGGGCGATTGGTCTTGTACCATTGCAGGATGGCGATGAAGAGACTGGCGGTAAGCCCACCGGCAAAGCCGTTGTTGTAGAGATCCAGACCACCGTGCCAGCTGGCGGTGACCTCAACCATGATCAGGTGCACCGCCCCTGCCAAGATGCCTGCGATGATGCCGAACTGTCCGGCAATGGGGGCGAGGGTGGTGCTGAACAGGGCTGCCAGCAAGGGACCGGGTGCGTTCAGGTTCTTGGAAAAGAGCAAGGTGGAGAGTACCACTCCCGCCAACACGGGGAGAGTGTTCTTCACCGTCTTGCCGAAGCCCCCGAAGGCCATGATGGTGAAGATGCCCCCGATGACCGGCCCGTTGATCGGGCTTCCGACAGCAAGCACATAAGCCCAGTAGAGGAGTCCCAACAGGCCGATGTTTGCCAGGGTTCCCCCATAGTGGCCGGTGTCGAAGAAATCATAGGGCAGTCGGCCGCTGAGCTTCTGAATGGCCAAAAAGCCCTGCAGGGTCTTCCGTGGCTTCTCTACGACCAAGGAAGTCACCAAAAGGATAAGGCTGAAAAGAGGCACCAAGAGGAAGAGGGGCAGGGAGAAAGATGTTCCCCATTCTATGGATAGGCTCTGCATCTTTTTCGTGGCGATCAAGAGATTTGCCGCAAACAAGCCGATGAAGCCGCAACTGAAGCCTACGTTGTAGAGGTTGTACCCTTGGTGCAGGGCAAGCATGGAACCGGCAACAGCGGGGAGAATGAAGCCGGCAGCCAGCCCGCTGACAAGGCCTAGGGGAATGGAAAGGCCCAAGGGAAGACCGATATGGAACATGAGATGGGTCACCAAGGGACCGAGTGCGGTTCCGAAGAGGGCGATGAGGCTGTAGGAGCCAAAAGTCTTGTGAGCCATCTTGCTGGCGAGCCAGACCCCTGTGATGAGGGGGATGCAGTTGAGCAGGGTGTTGCCGAAGAAGGAGAAGCCCATCACCGTCAGAATTGCTGAAAGCGTCGGTCCTGAAAGGCTGACGGTGGCATAGAAGACAAGAATCAGGCAAAGAGCACCCACTGTTGCCGCATTGAACATGGCTGTCCCCACTCCGTAGCGGGTGAAGTCGTTGATCAGGCGGGCACTCTCGGTTTGCAGGGAAAGAGTTTGCCTGACCACCTGAAAAGGCCCCTCCAGCATGATGCCGGTCACAGCAAGGGCAGTGATGAGGAGTGTGAGTAGAGCGTAGAGGATTCGTTCGTTGCGCTGCACAGGGCCTCCCATGGTTGAGCAAGGATTGCTACCTGTATGCTAGACGGTACAGCGCGCTCGGACAAGAGGCTTTCAGCAAAAAAAGAAAGGCCACCACGAGGGTGACCTTTCCGGGTAAACACAGAACTCAGCGCTTGTAAGTCTCTCCTGCAATGTTGGTGAACTTCACCTCTTGTCCAAGAGAAGGTGTATTTCGGCCGAGGGCCAGAATACCATTGCCTGCACTGTTTTTGATCTCAAGTCTGCGAATCATAAGATTTGCATTGTCTGCCATGACGATGGATGCATTTCTCCAGGCACCAGCGACCACTCCTTGGGCACCTGCATACTCTATACGCTCCGCTTCAAACGTTCCGTTTGCCGATTCGATGAAGGCAAAACCGACCCAGTCTCCGGCAGCAGGTTTGCTCTGGTTGCCATCGCCGTTGGTATCATTGCCAATGTCATCCCTGATGCTGGTGAAGATCGTGGAGATGTACCCAGGATCGTCAAAGGCATTCAGCTCTCCTTTTACCACCACTTGGCTTCCTGCTTCGAACTTGACCGTTGCATGCCTGAACGTGAGGACTGAGTCATAAGGAATGTTCAGGCTATTTGAGACAAAGACCAGACCGGGCAGCCACTCGCCATCGATGGTGGCATTACTGTTGCCAGGAATATCTCTGAACTCAAACTTGATGGCCTTGTATTTCACCGTATCCTCATCATAGTAGGCGATGTTCATATTCGAGGGGATTGCGAAGGGGCTATGAGATTTCCCTACCCATTCCGTATGGGTGACATCCAATTGCCTGCTGGTCAGATTCCCTCGGTCAAGGAATACAAACGCGCTGCCTTGGCTATGAGAGATGGAACTGAAGAAGAAGTTGACATATGCATCATCGGCAATGGTGACTGCTCCCTCTCTCCAGGCTCCATTCACCACTTTCTGGGCACCGGCATAGTAAATGCCAACGGAGTTGAACTCACCGGTTCCCTCCCCTGCGAAGACGAGACCACCCCAATCCCCGGCCTTCGGTTTCCCGCTGGGGCCATCACCATTGCTATCCCCATTGTGGTTGCTGGAAGCGCTGGTGAAATAGATCGATTCCTCAGCAATGCTGGTATTGGCAATGAGATCACCCCGAATAGTCAAAAAACTGCCTGGGGTGAACTTTAGGATGGTACCTCCGAGAATGTTGAGCTTGGCACCCTTTTCCACCGTGAAATTGCCCATCACATACGGAATGTAATGGTTTGCCTTGATGGTAAGTGACTTTCCGCTCTTCAGCTCTTTGGCATCAACCTTGATGCCCTGATACTTCATCTTCTGGTAGGAGTTGAGCTCCAAGGTCAATCCAAGGCTCTCGGTACTCTGGACGACGACAGGCCACTCGGCTGAGCGGAGAATCGAACCACGGACCGTTGGTTTTGCAGAATCGAAAACCGTGACTGCACTATAGCCGCTGTCTGCAATGATACAACCCTCGACGAAAGGATCTGCACTTCCTCCGACCATCAGGGCCCCGCTTCTCCAACTCCCCGAAGCAACCCGCTGGGCTCCTGCATAGAGTATTTGGGCTCTGTTGAGGTAACCCTTCCCTTCACCGGTGAAGAGAATGCCTGCCCAGTCCCCAGCTTGGGGTTTGCTTGCATCCTTGTCAGCATTGGAATCATAACCACGATCATCCTTGAAGCTGGTGAAGTAGACACCTCCACTCAAACTGCCTGATACATCCAAGGTTCCTTCCACCGTCAAGCCGGTTCCCGGATGGAACTTCAGGACGTTGTAGCCGTAGATGGTGAGCTTTGCGCCCTTCTCGATGGTGAAGTCGCGGAATATGTACGGAAGTCTCTGGGCTTGGAGTGTCATTTCGGTTCCACTCTTGAGTACGTTGGCATTGACCTCGATTCCCATGCGGGTGATGGTGCCGAACCGGTTGCCGCTGAACTCTGCAAGGGTAGCCTTTGTTCCATCAAGCAACAGTGGGGTTTCCAGATTCTGGAACGAGGAGTTGGTGATGGTCGGACTGGCACTTCCCATCAGGGTGATGCCGGGACCTGAGCCATTGGCTATCTCACAGTCTGTGATGGTGGGCTTTGCCCCATCCAGGGCAAAGATTGATCCATTTCTCCACGCGCCGTTGACAACCTGTTGTGCACCGGCTCCAAGGATACGTGTTCCTTCCAATTTCGCAGTACTGCCGGAATGGAAGACAATGCCAGCCCATGAACCTGCTGCATTTGTTTTATTGCCGGTGAAGACCACCTCATTTCCGGCTTTTCCCTTGGTTTCAAGGGTGCCTTGCACCTGGATTGAGGCACCGTTGCTTACCCTGATGACCGTCCCTTCCTCAATGACCAAGGATTTTCCTGCCGGGATGGTGACGTTGCCGTTGATCAGATACGGACCGCCATCCCGAGTCAGGACACCTTCAATATTCCTTGAGAGCACGTTCTTCTCTGCAATTGCCGTGTTATCCACAAATGGAGCGAAAACACGAGCTTTGGGAGTCTCGGGAGCTGGATCGGTGAAGGCGATGATGTCCCTTTCCTCAAGAGCCGGAAGCTCCTTCAGTTCAACAGGGCCTCCCAACTTTGCCTTGTCAGGCTCAGGTGGGGTAAGGGGAGCGGGAGGAATACTTGTATCCACAGGAGTGCTGGTGGGGACTACTTTCTCAAGTTCAGGCATTTTCACAGCCTCGACCGGTGGCACTTCCGCCTTGGTGGGTGGAACATAGGGGGGAGTGAGAGCCTGTGGTTTTTCCTCTACTGCCGGAACAGGTTTCACCAGCACGGGTTCTATACGCTTAGGCCCTGTTGCAGTCACCAGCTGGAAGCGGACATTAAGGCCGGTGAGGTTTGCACCGAGCATGCCGATGCCCACCAGATAGGATTTTCCCCCTTCCAGGTACACATTGAAACGATCAGTCGGATTGTTGGCAACCACGTTCTCAGCAAGAGCTTCCTTTTTATCAGCATCCATGCTGAAGATGCTCATGTAGAGCAAGGTTTGCGGATGGTTGAGGTTTACCAGCTCGTAGTACCCGCTTCGTTCAACGGGTATCATGAGCAGAAGAGGATCGGACAGGCGTACGGTGAACTGCTGTTCTGGGTACGGTATTCTTGCGATTCCCTGGGAATCCGCGACATAGATGGCGGATGGGAATGGGGTTTCCAAAATCTCAATGAGAGTCTCGCAACTGCTCATGACAAGCATTACGGCGAGAAGGAGCACAAGAATTATCCTGGTCCGTCGTTTCTGCTGCATACAAGGCCTCCGGTTTCTAAGGTAGTCTCATGGTACAACGATTTTGGAGTGTGACAAAGGGTGGAAACTGTTGGAAACAGGAAATATTCCGCAATTCTCTTGGAAAGAACGCAGAATTGTTTGATTAACTGTGACAGGGAAAGACATTTGCCCAGGGCATATGATCTAATCATAGTGGACCCTCTTTGCCCGTTATCCTGAATCACACTATCACCGAACCAAGCATCATAATACGGTGCGGCAATATTGCCAGGTAAAAACTTGCATGAAATACTTAGGTATCACCTGCGACTACGATATGTGCTCGTAGGTGAAATAAGGAAGGTAACACTATGGAAAAGCGATCGTTCAGTTTCACAGGTTTCCTTGTATTGTTACTCAGCTTCGGTTTGCTCTGCTCGTGCGTACTTCTTGATGAACTGCAAGCACTTCCGTACGAAGGGGCAGCACAAGAAGAGGCTCTCGCCCCAGTTCCATACACCTCGGCGGATTGGTCACTTACTGCAAAGGCACTCGGTCGGGAAATTGGTGATCGTGTGACTTTGGTGCTTCCTCCCAATGGATCGTCCGCACCTATTTGGGGTACCGGTGTATATACGGATGATTCAAGTATCGGAAGCGCAGCGGTGCATATGGGTTTGATCACGCTTGCCTCCGGGGGTAGGGTAACCATCGAAATCCTCGATGGGCAATCTACGTATGAGGGTACGGCACGCAATGGGATAATCACCAGTTCCTATGGCTCTTGGAACAGGAGTTTTGTGTTTGTTGGGCAGGATGGTAGGCCTATCACAACCAGCTCCCCTGTACAAGCAATCCAACCACAGAGTCTGCCTGCTCCTGCGAAGGGCACCGAGCCATCCTCTCTTGCGGAGCAGCGCATCGATTGGAGTACCACTGCATCACAGTGGTCCGGACAAATCGGCAAAAGGATCAGCATCCACTTGAGTGGAGGGGGCTTCCCTGCCAGTATCTGGGGGAGTGGCGTATATACGGATGATTCTTCGATCGGCACCGCCGCAGTTCACCTTGGTCTCATGACATTCCAGTCAGGGGGAAGTGCCCTCATTGAGATTCGTCCCGGACAGGATTCCTATCAGGGATCGACTGCAAATGGCGTCTCAACCGAATCATATGGGTCTTGGGGTGGGAGTTTTGTATTCATCGGCAAAGATGGCAGTGTGATACAAGCTAAACCAATGCAGAAAAGTAATCCATCAAATTTCATTGCAGGGGCGGATTGGAGTACAAATGCTGTGCAGTGGGCAGGTGCAATTGGAAGTCGATTAACTCTGGAATTGCCACGCAACGGAAGTCCCGCACCTGTTTGGGGAACCACAGTCTATACAAATGACTCCAGCATCGGTTCAGCTGCTGTACATGCAGGGCTGATCAATTTTTCAACGGGAGGAAGGGTGACCATCGAGATTCTCGGAGGTATGAGCTCGTACGAGGGAACAAATCGGAATGGGGTGGTTTCCGAGTCGTACGGTGCTTGGGATGGAAGTTACCAGTTCATCTACTGAGATACGAACGCAGGGCTACTTGAAAAGCCCTGCGTAGATTAAGACATTTGCAGTGTCCTAGTAGGTGAGTTCAATAGAGCCACTGACAGAGGACAGATTCACCTTCTCCTGTGCCGTGCCTGTTCTCAGTTCAGCACTCCTGCCTGCTTGGTCACGCTCGTTGAAAGTGATGGTACCACTGGTGGTGGATGCCTTTACATTCAGATTTGCATTTGCCCGCAGATCCAGTTCAAGGCCTCCGCTGGTTGAGCTTGCGGTAAGGGAACCGGAAGAGAGGATCTCCGCCTCTGCCTCTATGCCGCTGCTGATACTCTTCAGCAGTATCTCCTTTGCAGTGATTTTCTGCACATCGATGCTGCCGCTGATTGTTGAGAACTCAAGGTCTCTGAGACTTTTGGCTTCAGAGCCGCTGAGGGAGGAACTGGTCGTAAAGACCTTCAGGCTCTCCTTGGCTTCAAGGGTGAGGAAATCGACCTCACCGCTGGTGCTCCTGATTTCCATCGTCTGAGCCTTCATCGGGTGGAGGATCTGAATATCACCGCTGATGGTGGAGACATCCAGACTGCCCAGGCTGGAAGAGGGAAGGGCGATCATCAACGTTGAGGGGGCATAGGAGAAGAAGCGGAAGAACCAGTTGGTTTTGGGCTTCACTTCCACGCTCAGGTTCGATGTGGTCTTGAGGACGGAGAGGACATCCCGCTCATTGCCGCCGATGGAGACAGTGGCACGCTTGAGCGAATCATCCACTTCGATGACAACATCATTGGCGATCGTCCTCACCTTCAGGGAGTCATTGGCCTTGAACTCGAAGTCCCGATCGCTTCGTGTTGCCCTGCCTCGGCCCTCCCAGCCCTTCACCAGGGTGAAGGAGAGCGCGAGCAGTATTACCAGTACGATCAGAAATATTTTGTTGGCCTTGGTATCCTTGAGCATATCATTGTCCTTCGCGGAACCTGTCGTCCCAATCCCGTTCCTTGTTGAACATCTCGCTCTCCATCTTCTCCACCTTCTTCTTCAGCTGCTCGTACTCAGCTTTGAGCTCTTCGTCGCTCTGGGTGGTCTCCTGTTCGCGGTAGATGGTGGACGAACTTTCGTATCCGGGGTTCATCGGTATCACCAGCGCTGCCGCCAGGTAGATCAGGGCACCAGGGAAAATACCGGTGGCCAGAACCACAAGGAAGACAATCAGACGAACCGGGTCGGCGGGCAAGTCCCTCCACTCGGCAAGGCCGGTGCAAACCCCGAAAATCTTTCCCCGAGGGGATCTGTACAATCGTTTGGTAGCCATAGCAATCATTCCTTCCATTCCTTATCGTGCATACCTTCGGGCTTCTCCCTCCGGTTATTCATTATCGTCTCAAGATTCGCCAGCCGCTGCTGCAAATCATCGATACCCTTCTTCAGTTCCGTCCGGTTGGTTCCACCCTTGAACTCCGAGAAGGATGCTTCCCAGGTTTCGCCTTTCTTTCCCTTGGGCATCTTCATCTTGGAAGAACTGTAGGTGCCCGGGGGAAGTCCCATCTCCATCTCACGCATCCTCAGTGCTGCTTCGATCTTTTTCTTTCGCAGCGAGTAACGGTGATCGATCGTGGACACGATGATGACAAAGGTGAAGATGACACTCAGAATCCATACTGCTTCCATCTCTGACCCCTTCCCTTACAAGCCGGCGCGTTTGCGAAGCTCTTCGATCTCGGCATCGATGTCATCCATCTCTTCAAGATCACGGAACTTCTCGTCAAGCGAGGAGGGTCGGCGATTGAGGTCGTTGTTGGCCTGCATCCGGTCGATCTTCTCTTCCATATCGTTGAAGCGGTTGAAGGTGGCTCCTTCACTTGCCCTTCTGAGGGTCTCCTGGGCAGCCTGCTCTTCACGGGCACGCTTTGCACGCTCAACCATCATCTGGTACTTCTGCTTCACCGTTGTCAGCTTATCCTCGATCTGGGTGATCTCGCCCTTTGCAGTCTTGATCAGCTCATCATAGGTTGCCAACTCTTTCTCAAATTGCTCGAGTGTAGCCTTTGCAGTCTTTCTCTCAAGCAATGCTTCCCTTGCCAAATCCTCGCGACCCTTGCTGATGGCAAGCTCTGCACGGTTCTGCCAGCGCTGCACTGCATTGAGTGCTTCCTTGTATGCCCTGTCGGTCTTGGCTCTGCTTGCCATCTTGGCAGCGCAGGAACTTTTGAGCTCAATCAGGGTATCTTCCATCTCCTGCATCATCAACTTGATCATCTTCTCAGGATCTTCAGCCTTGTCCAGCAGCGAGTTGATGTTGGCATTGACAATATCCAAGAATCTTGAAAAAACTCCCATACCTTTCTCTCCTTAGGTAGTAGTACCACCTGTGTAACTATAAATCTAGATGCATGAACCGTGCCAACTCTTAGAATTTGGGGAAAATACCGCTAAGTCATCATTTTGCCGGGGATTGCACCCCTTCCTCTTTTCTCAGCGGGCAAGACATGCTACCCTTGCGCTGGTGAAACCTGCCAAGATTGGCAAAATTTACCAAACAAGGAGTGCACCATGGAAGCCATGCAGGGGGGATACAACCAGCAACCGCTTGGTGAAAGCGAAGTCTTCCTCGAATTCCAGAGCAAGCTCAGCCGCGCTGCAACCGTCAATCGCTCCGTTCTGCTGGTGGGTGAACGGGGAAGCGGCAAGGAGATTGCTGCCCGCAGGCTTCACTTCCTCTCTCCCAGGTGGCAACAGAATCTGGTGACCGTGAACTGTGCAGCCCTTCCCCCGTCCCTGATCGAGACCGAGCTCTTCGGCTACGAGCAGGGGGCTTTTACCGGTGCCCAGAAGACCCGCAAGGGACGCTTCGAAGAGGCGGAGGGGGGAACGCTCTTTCTCGATGAGATCGGCCTCATCCCCCTGGAAGTCCAGGAGAAAATCCTCCGCGTGGTTGAGTACGGCACCTACGAGCGGGTCGGCTCCTCGGTCACCCATGAATCGAATGTCAGGATCATCGGGGCAACCAATGCCGATCTTCCCACCCTCTGCCAAGAGGGTAAGTTCAAGGAAGATCTGCTCGATCGTCTCAGCTTCGAGGTGCTCTTCCTGCCCCCCTTGCGGGAACGGGGAGAGGACATCATCCTGCTCGCCACCTACTTCGCCTCCAAGATGGCCCTCGAGTGTGGGCGCAAGGAGATGCCCTCATTCAGTGAAGAAGTCCTCTCAGTGATGCTTACCTATCCTTGGCCCGGCAACGTACGCGAATTGAAGAATGTGGTTGAGCGGGCTGTGTATCGCAGCGACTGTGCCCTGATCGAACAACTCGATTTCAATCCCTTTGAGAATCCCTTTGCCAAGATCGGAGAAAAAGAGATCCCGACTTTGGGCAAGGCTGAACAGACGTTGGACCTTTCCTTCTTCGACCAGGCCCGTATTGAACTTGACCTGCTCTACCTTCGGGAAGCGCTGAAGCAAGCTTCAGGCAACCAAAAAGAGGCAGCCAAGCTGCTTGGGCTCACCTACGACCAACTCAGGGGCCTCTACCGCAAGTATCAGGACCAGGTATAAAAGAGAGCAGGACACCAGAAAATGTCCTGCTCAAAGAGAAACCCCGAGAATGTCATGAAAGATGCGAATTGCTGACTATCGTGAAGGCAACATCAAGGCAGTCAACAAGTAAGCCACGGTCATCGGAACAAACCCCACTGAGAAGAGCAGGATCAGGCCGACGATTCTGAGCAGTGCCACCGGAAGTCCCGACCAGGAGGCCAAGCCTTGGAAGACGCCGAGGATCATGCCGCTCTTTTCCCGGAACAAGGTCCGGTTCTCTTCTCTGTAGTACTGCATTATTTCTGCTCCTTCTTCTTGGACATGGAACTCTTCAAGCTCTCCAGCTCAGCATCAATGGCACTGTCGTTCTCCATCTTTGCAAACTCATCACTGCTGGAGGTGCTCCCATGGTAGCCTGCCATCTCGGCGTCAGCTTCCATCCGCTCAATCTTGCTCTCCAGCTCACTGAACTTTCTGGCAAGATCGGCACTGTCGCTGTTCTTCAGCGTCTGTGCAACCTGCTTCTTCTCCTTGGCGCCGCGGGCACGCTGAACGAGAATCTGCTGCTTGTCCTTGACTTCCTTGAGCTTGTCAGCAATCTGGGTAAGCTGGGAGGCCTGGCTGGCGAGGATTGAGGTGAGGGTGGCCAATTGCTCCTCTACACGCTTGATCTGCTCGCTTGCATACTTCTTCTCAACCAAGGCCTCCCTGGCAAGATCCTCACGACCGTTGGTGATGGCCAGCTTGGCCCGCTCTTCCCAGCGAAGAACGGATTTCTCAAACTCCGCCTTCTCACGCCCGAGGCTGGTTTGCTCGGCCTTGCGGGCTGCCATGGAGGCACGAGCCTTGGTCTGGGTGTCCTCCAATTCGGTGATCATCAGGCTGATCATCTTTGCCGGATCTTCCATCTTATCCAGAACGCTGTTGACGTGTGAGTTGAAGATATCGGCGATTCTCTTGAACATCTGCATCATTTTCTCCTTTCGCCATTTGTTGGCTGTTGTGTTTGTATTGACGTAGACTCTTATGCAGAAGGCGTGCCAACTTTGGAAAACATCATACAATACCACTATTTTTCTGGTATTTTCCTCTAAAACTGGAAAAACCCCGCCATCGATGGTAAAATTAACCACATTCTGTGGCCAACAACACCAATTTGGACTCCTTGTAAGGGCTTCCGTGAGCGTGTAGACTGAAGCGCATGAGTACCTTATATATGGTGGCAACTCCCATCGGGAATCTTGAGGACATCACCTATCGCGCGGTAGAGACCCTGCGTTCTGTGGATGTGATCGCTTGTGAAGACACCCGTCATACCCAGGTGCTGCTCAACCACTTTGAGATCAGCAAGCGACTCATCGCCTGTCATGCCCATAATGAGATCAACTCAGCCCAAGGCATCGTGAACCTGCTCTCCGAGGGCAAGGATGTGGCCTTTGTTTCGGATGCGGGGACCCCGGGTATCAGCGATCCTGGGGCGAGGGTGGTCAGTGCCGTTCGCAGTGCGGGTTTTGCCGTGGTTCCCATCCCTGGAGTTTCTGCGGTTGCCACCTTGGTCAGTGTTGCCGGCTATGTCGGCAAGACATTCACTTTTGAAGGCTTTCTCAGCCCACGCAAGGGGCGCCGGACAAAGCGCCTGGAAGCCCTGCTTGCTCGCAACGAAGCCTTCATCCTCTATGAATCCCCCTTCCGCATCGTAAAAACCCTTGAGGAAATCGCCGTTTTGGACAGTGCGAGGACCGTGGTCGCCGGGAGGGAGATGACCAAGAAGTTCGAGGAGTTCTTGCAGGGCAAGGCAAGCGAAGTAGCCGCACTTCTTAGTGGAAGGCAAGCGATCAAGGGAGAGTTTGCCCTCTTGGTGGCACCGATTGAGGCAGAGGCAGCCGATGATCACGATAGCGAAGCTTAGGACACTGAGAGACCGCACCTGTGTCCGAAAGACAGCCCTGCTTTTTCATCAGATGGCATCCTCAATACCCTTGGACAGAGAACAAAGGGCCTATCTTGCCTCTTTGACAGGTCTTTTCACCTCAGAGCAGTTTTCCCAAGTACTGACTGAAACCGAGCAAAGCCATCTTCTTTTGCTTGCCCATCGCTTGGAGAACAAGGATGGCAAGGATCTTGCCATCCTGTGTGACGATATCCACTATTTTTTGTTGGGGGTATTGGGCAGCGACCCTTCCGACTGGGATTTTGTGGACCAGCAAGGGAATCTCGACGCTTCCAAAAGGAGGGTGCTCTCTCATTCACTGGTGCTCGATCGCCTGCGCTCCCCCCACAACATCGGTTCCATCTTCCGCAGTGCCGACTCCTTTGGGGTGAAGAAGATCTATCTGGTTGAGGGCTGTGCGGATGTGAATCATCCACGGTGCCTGCGCACCAGCCGTGGCTGTACCGGGACAGTGGAACACGAGGTTGTCGAAGAGCAGGCCCTTCTTTTGCTGCTTCGTTCATCCTCCCTTCCGCTGTTTGCCTTGGAGACTGGGGGAACAAGCATGGATCTTTTTTCTTTTCCCGGCGAAGGCGTTGCAGTCATCGGGGGAGAGGAACTTGGAGTCAGCCCCTCTCTGCTGGCACTCTGTGAGGCATCGCTTGGGCGTGTTTCTCTTGAGATGGGAGGAACAAAAGGCTCATTGAATGTGGCAGTTGCCACCGGCATCATGCTGCACAGCTGGTTCACTACATGAAAATGCTCAAGGCTGAGGAAAACTACCGGAGGATGACGGAGCAACCGGTGAAGAGCCTGGTTGTCCAGCTTGCCATCCCTACCATCATCAGTATGCTCATCACCTCCTTCTACTCGATGACCGACACCATCTTTGTGAGCCGTCTTGGCACGACAAGCAGTGCTGCCGTCGGGGTGGTCTATTCGATCATGAGCCTCATCCAGGCCATCGGAATCACTCTTGGCCAAGGTTCTGCCAATACTGTCGCTCGTCTTTTGGGTGAGAAGAAACGGGTGGAGGCTGACCAGGTCTTCTCCACTGCCTTCGCCACCTCGATGGGACTTGGCCTACTCTTTGGAGTGGTAGGCCTTGCATTCACGCACAATTTTGTGCGGTTCCTTGGCGCGACTCCCACCATTGAGGAGGAGGCTGTCAGGTATGCATCGATCATTCTCATCGGTTCTCCTTGGATGACTGTCTGCTATACGATGAACAACAACCTCCGCTCAGAAGGGAAGGCATATCTGGGTATGCTGGGAATGAGTGGGGGAGCCTTGCTCAATGTTGCCCTCGATCCCATTCTCATCTTCACCTTCGGCATGGGCATCCGGGGAGCGGCTCTTGCCACGGTAATCAGCCAGTTTTTCAGCTTTGTGGTGCTCTTCTCCCACTTTGTGCAAAAACGCAGCAATCTCAGCCTCTCACTTTCCCATATCCGCTTGAAGTGGTGGATCTACCGCAATATCCTCAGTGTGGGATCTCCCTCGTTGATCAGGACCTTGCTTCACACCGTCTCGACTATCTGCCTGAATGTGTTTTCTGCCCCCTTCGGAGATGGTGCGATAGCGGCAATGTCGATTACCACACGGGTCATGCAGCTGCTCAACTCCGCGTTGATCGGTTTCGGCCAAGGGCTGCAACCGGTAGCAGGCTTCAGCTGGGGTGCGAAGCGATACGAACGGCTCAAGGAGGCGTTTCTCTTTTGTGTCAAACGTGGGGTGTTGGTGTTCAGCGGGATCGGTGTCGTCTGTTTCATCTGGGCGCGTGAGATCATGCTGCTCTTTCTCTCGGATCCCCAAGTGGTGGCCATAGGAACAACTGCAATCAGGCTTCAGTGCCTTCTGATGCCGCTTTCAGCCTTCAACACCCTCAGCGGCATGGTTTTTCAGAGCACAGGTCATGGCACTGCCAGTTCCGTACTCGCCCTTGCCCGGCAGGGTATCTTCTTTGTGCCGGTAGTTGCCGTTCTTCCCTCTCTGGTGGGCATATGGGGAGTGCAATTGGCACAACCAATCGCAGATGTGGCTACCTTCATCCTCTCGCTATGGTACATCCTGCCGTTCATGAGACGGCTCACCAGACTAGCCTCGGTTGGCTGATACTGCCTGGTACATCCTTCGCAGGCGATCCTCAATATCAAAGTTGAAGTTTCCTGCACTCCAGTTGCCCTTTGCATTGCGCACCCCGGCGTTTCGTCCGGTAAGCAGTTGCATGCCCTCTTCGATGGTGCTGATGGGATAGATGAAGAACTGTTTCTCCCTGATTGCCTCGAGCACCTCGTAGCTGAGAATGAGATTGCGCACATTCTGGATAGGGATGATCACTCCCTGCTTGCCGCTGAGACCTGTGGTACGACAGGTTCGGAAGAAACCCTCAATCTTCTCATTGATGCCCCCCACAGGCTGGATGAGGCCCATCTGGTTCACCGAACCGGTGACTGCGATGTCCTGGCGTACCGGAAGCTCTCCGATGGCAGACAGCAGGGCGTAGAGCTCGCTTGAGGAGGCACTGTCCCCATCCACCTCTGCATAGGATTGCTCAAAGGCGATGCCTGCATAGATGGAGAGGGGGAAGGTCCGGGCATAGTGCTTGCGCAGGTAGCCCTCGAGGATCAAGAGCCCCTTGTCGTGGATCTCCCCGCTGAGGCCTGCTTCATGCTCGATGTTCACGATTCCCTCATTACCCGGGGCAACAGTGCAGGTGATGACGGTGGGGGTGCCGAACGAGGCGCTGCCGCGGTCCATGACCGCAAGCCCGTTCACCACACCGATCTTGCTCCCGTTGAGGCTGATGAGCATCTCCCCATTGAGGATCTCGTCATTGATTTTGCTCTCACTCATGCCGCTGGCATAACTGCGCTCCTCATTGACGGTAAGGATCATCTGGCTGTCGATTTTCTCTTGCCCCTGCTTTTTTGCCCACCAGTTTGCCTCTTCAAGCAAATCGTTGAGCACGGAGAACTGGGTGCTCAGCTGTGTCCTCGACTCTACGTACCAGCAGCTGTAGCGCAGCAACTGGCAGAAGGCGGTATCATCGAGAGGCAGCAGCTTGTTCTCGGTGGCATAGGACTCGAGGGTGGCAATGCTCTGCCCAATCGATGTTTCATCGAGGGGCATGGAGTAGTCGAACTGTGCATTGAGCTTGAACAGCGTAAGAAAGCGTTCATCCCCTTCGGTGAGGGTGTCATAGGTCTCTTCACTGCCGATGAGGATCACTTTCAGGGAGAGCGCAGGAACTTGGGGACGGATATAGCTCCCTTTCAGTTCGCCTTTGGAAGGGATCTTGCTCTCCAAAACCAGCGTATTTGCGTCAAGATGCCGCTTGAGTGCGTCCCAAAGCCCATTCTCGCTGAGCAGTTCCTCGGCATCGATGACAATGAAACCCCCGCTGGCTTCCAGAAGCGATCCGGCACGCAGACTCAGATGAGGGACTTTCTCTTTGCTGTCGACTGAACCGAAGAGGTTGGTGAACGAGGGGTGGTTCTCGATGATGAGCGGCCTTTGTTTTGACCTTGCATGATTGACCACGAGGTTCGCACGGTACTTGGTTGCGATGCTGTCTGAGCGCAGTGCTTGCTCATCCAGATAGCGAATGTGTTTTGCCATCCGTTTCAGGTCTGCTCTGAGGTGGGTGAAGTGCTCGGGCAGGGGAGTGTGGGAAAACTCTGCTTCAAGTCCGTCCACCAAGGACAGTGCCTTCTCCAAGAACTGCTCCTTTGTGATGGCCAGATTGAGAATCTCCTGGTTGAAGAGCTCAGAGGCATCGCTGAACCGCTCACCTTCTCCTGCGGGGAGTGTGAGGACCTTCGGACTGTCAGGTTGGGGGAAATTGCAGACATAGACGATGTCCCTGAGAGAGGAGATGTCTGACCTGAGATCCTCAACACAGTGACGCACCGCCTCATGGCGGCCACTGCCGCTATCCCCACTTACATAGAGGTTGTACCCGCTCTTCTCCAACGAAAGAGCCAGCTCGAGGGTACGAAGTGCCCGAGGTTGCCCGACGATTCTTTCCCATCTTGCCTTGGTACGGCAGTCTTGGATGGTGGACAGGTCGAACTCAAAGGAGGCTTCTTCAAAGGAGAGGGGTTTTACCCGTGTGCTGGTTTCGGTCATGACCGAACTATAGGTGGTGGAACAAAAGGTGTCAACTCTCTATACTGGGGCCATGAAACGTTCAGAACTGACAACCTATCTTGATGCATATCTGGAAATTGGGGCCTTCGAGCCACTGGACCGTTCACTCAACGGATTGGTGGTTGCAGGCGATGATCGCGAGGTAAGGAAGGTGGCGTTTGCAGTCGATGCCTGCCAGTCCACATTCGAAAAGGCACGGCAAGAGCAGGCAGATCTTCTGGTAGTGCACCATGGCCTCTTTTGGGGCTCTCCGCTTGCCGTAACTTCCACGCACTACCGCCGCCTGAGAACGCTCATCGAAGGGAATTTGGACCTCTATGTCGCCCATCTTCCGCTGGATGCCCATTCTGTGGTTGGCAACAACGCAGTCATGGCACAAAAGCTAGGCCTTGAGGATCAATCCATGTTTGCTCCCTACAAGGGCAGGATGCTCGGTTGCAAAGGTACCCTGGCCAATCCTTCCAGTCTTGCCGACCTGTGCAAGAAGCTTGGCTTTGACAAACCGGTGATCCTGGACTTCGGAAAGGATGAGGTAAGAGAGGTGGGCATTGTCAGTGGCGGGGCTAGTGGTGACGTCCATGAGGCAATCGCCGAAGGCCTTGATCTCTTCATCACCGGCGAGGTTGAACACCAGATCTACCACGAGGCGTTGGAGCACTCCATCAATGTCATCGGTGGGGGCCATTATCTGACTGAGGTGTTCGGGGTGCAGGCCCTGATGGAGCACCTGAGGCAGAAGTTTGGACTTTCCGTCGTCTTTGTTGCCAACCCAACCGGGTTATAGTATAGTCAGCACTATGGCACCTACACAGAAAAGCCGGTTTGTACCGCTGATTCTCACCCTGTTCATCATCCTGAGCGACCAGCTTTCCAAGGCGTGGATCGTCAAGAACGTTGCAGAGAATACCATTGGATGGAGATTTCTTGGCGACTTTCTTGCCATTGTGCATGTACGCAACACAGCCATAGCCTTCAGCATGGGAGACAGCCTGCCGATGCTGGTGAAGCTTCTCTTCTTCATCATTGTCCCGGTCTTGCTGGTCATTGCAGTCTGCTATGCATATTTTTCCAACAAATTTGCACTCAATCAGTTCCATCGATGGGTCCTTGCACTCTTTTTGGGAGGCGGCATTGGCAATCTCATCGACCGGATCTTCCGCAGTTTCCGCGTGGTCGATTTCATCAGTGTGAAAGTGTATGGCTTTCTCGGTTTCGAACGCTGGCCTACCTGGAATATTGCGGATGCCTCACTCGTGGTCAGCGGCATCCTGCTGGCTCTGAGCATCTTGTTTATGAAGGAAGAGAAGAATGTCCAAGAAAAGTAATACCCTTTGGTTCATGTTGGCGGCTACCGTGCTGAACATCCTCCTGATGATGGTCCTCTTCATCATCTGCTTCATTCTCATCACCCGCTTTGTTGATCCGAACAGCAGCCTCATCCCCCTTTGGCTGGGGCTCACCTTCTTGGTGAGCATCGGAGGCAGCTTCTTTTTCTACTCACGCATCATCAAGTGGATGAACACCAAGTACAACCTCGAGGAGAAGCTCGGGCCCATCTTCGGCAGTAAGAAAAAGTCCGACCGCAGGATGGAGTAGTATCCATGAAAGCATCGATCGCCGCCTATTCCAGGATCTCCTGGTACCCTTTCAGTGATGAACCGGTAATCCGCAGCAAGTGGTATATGCCCAGGTTGTGCGATCCTTTTTTCCTCTTTCCCGATCAGAGCCCTGATGGAAAGTGGCACCTTTTCGGCCATACATGGGTGGGTATCGAGCACTTCATCAGTGAGAATGGCATCAGCTGGCAACCAAGAAAGATGGTTGAGCTGCGCGGTCACAGCCCATCCCTCTATATGGAGGATGGGGTCTACTATCTCATCTATGAGAAGCACAATGCCTCCCTGCCCGCCCTAAGCAAGGGCCGCTTGAGAAGGCGTGAGCAGGAGAAGATCAGGTACAGCCGTTTTGAGATGCGCTCATCCACAGACCTGATTCTTTTCAGTGAACCGAAGATTTTGCTGGACAGCAGGATGATAGAGTTTGCATCGGTGGGCTTGAAGAAACCGCGGATAAGCCGGCCCCAGATCATCAGGGATGGAGCGGGTTACCGCCTCTATTTCGGGGCAAGCCATCTTGTGCTGGGCGATACAGGCCAAAAGACAAGCCGTTACTTCGCCCTTGCCCTTTCCAGCACCCTCGAAGGACCTTATGCCCTGGCCAACGAGGGCAGGGCTTTGCTTGAGCCGAACCCTGATGATGAGTACCGCAGCATGGCGGTGGGCAGCATCAAGGTGATCCCTGCCCAGGATGGGTTTGTTGCGTTTGAGTGTGCCATGTACTGGGACAAAAAATTGGGCAAGACCTCATCGGTTCTCCTGCAACTGGAAAGTCCTGATGGGTTGAGTTGGAAACGCTCGTTCCGCTCTCCCATCCTGGTACCCCCGCAAAGCGGATGGGCAAGCAGATATCTCGTTGCCTGCGATATCCACTACAAGGCCGAAGAGGGGTGCTGGTACTGTTACTTCAGTGCCAATGCAAAGCGAGGATTGCTGCCGGTAAGCGAGTCCATCGGCCTCTTGCTGGGCAAAGAACCCTCGTTGCGAAAGGTCTTCATCTAAGCTCTTCGCGCCTCTTCCACTTCGTGCTTCCTTCCCAGACGGTAGTTTTTGACCCGTCGCTCTCCCGTCGCTCGATGACATGCTCAAGCTCGGCTGTATCCTGAAGCAAGGCCTCCTCATCCTTGGCATAGGTGCTGACAAGCAGCTCATCGCCGAGGAAGGTCTGTCTGAGGTAGGAAACATCGGCATGGGAAACCTTGAGACGGTTGCGGAAGGAGGAGGGAAGGCTCTCCAGCGCCCAATTCAGATAACTGATATTGTTCACATGCTGGTTTCGGTCGGTATCGAGATAGCCGATGATGGGCTTGCTGCCGGCCAACAGCACACGCTCACTCTCTCCGATGGACTGCCTGCGTCCCAGCTTGATCTCCTGATGGTGCACTGCATCCTCATGCGGAGGAAGGCCTATGCGCGTTGCCATGTCCAATGGCCTGCACGGCCTACCGCTCTCCAAGTCCAGAATTGCCCACTGTGTGTGGGTGGTGAACAGGAGCTTTCCCGTTTTGTCGAATGCACGGACTACACGAGGAAGGTGGAGACGGATTGGTTCCTGCGCCCAGGTTTCCACTTCAAGCACCTCCGGCCAACGGGTATAGCGCTCAACTTCCATTTGGGTGCGGGTGATGACCCAGGTCTTTCCTTCTTGGTGCATGGCAGGGATCGAACACCCGCGTTGGGCGGCGTGCATGCCGGCTGCCTCCTGCACTACCTGGAAGTAGAAAGCCAGCCGTGCATCAGAAAAGCAGTCGGTCTCATAGCTGTAGGTGACGAAGTTGCTGTGTGCAACATTGTTCTCATCAATGGTTACCAGGTCAAAGCTCATGGTGGTCTCCCTCGGTTTTGGTGTTGCGGTAGAAGCGAAGGGTGCTCCTGCCATACTTGCGCTGGTCATAGCAAACAAGATTTCCCACTTGCTCGGGCCATTGGCCCTTCTCCTCACTTGGGTAGTGGATGATGAACAGTCCCCCTTCGGTGAGCAACCCTTGCTTGTCCACCGCTTGGGCGAGGGATACCTTGCCGTGCATCGGAAAAGGAGGGTCTGCATAGACAATGTCATACTGGCGTTTGGCAGTAGGAATGAAGCGGTTCACATCGGCCATGAAGAGCTTTATCTCCGTCTCCACCATACTGATGTTATCCATGATGGTTGCCTTCTTGAGGCGGTCTTTCTCCACCAGATGGACCAAACTGGCTCCTCGGCTTGCAGCCTCGATGCCCACACACCCGCTTCCGGTGAAGAGGTCCAGCCAGCTCTTGCCCTCAAGATTGCCCAGAATGGAGAAGAGCGACTCACGCATCATGTCCATGGCAGGTCTGATGATTCCTGGAGGACAGACGACTGTCCTTCCCCGATAGATGCCTCCGGTTATGCGCATTGCTTACCCCCAACGCCTTTGATGATAGTTTTTCATCCGCACTTGTGCAAGTTGGTTCTAGGCTTCACTGTGTTCCTCCTCAAAAGGAGGGGCTGTGGAGAGGACTGAACGTATTCTCTGATGCTCGGCGTTCAAAAGACCGGGGTCGGAGGCGAGGATGCGGTCGGCCTCGTTGCGCACGAGTTCGATCAGGTGCAGGTCCTCGGTCAGGGAGGCGAAGATGAGCTTCAGGTACCCTGACTGCCTGGTTCCCGTCAGCTCTCCGGGGCCTCTGATCAAAAGATCCTGTTCGGCAATGTAGAATCCATCGGTAGACTCTTTCATGACCTTGAGCCGCTGTTTCGCCTCTTCGGTCAACTCATTGCCGAATACCAAAAAGCAGTAGGACTGCAGATGCGATCTTCCTACCCGTCCGCGAAGCTGATGGAGGGCCGAGAGGCCGAACCGTTCGGCGTGCTCGATGATCATGCAGGTTGCATTGGGAATATCGATGCCAACCTCCACCACGCTGGTGGAGACAAGATAGCCGAGCTTTCCCTCCTGGTAGTTCTTGAGGATGGAAACCTTCTCCTCCTCGTCGAGCTTGCTGTGGATGAGTGCGGAAGGAACCGAAGGGTACTCACCCTTGAGAAACTCGTACATGCTCAGGACATCCCTCAGGTCGCTCTCCCCACTGTCATCGATGCGAGGATAGACGAAGTAGGCTTGATGGCCACGCAAAAACTCCACCCCCACCGCTTGGTACATGCGTTTGCGGCTTTGTTCGTTGACCAGATGGGTGATGATGCTCTTCCTGCCTTGGGGCATGGTGTGCAAGGTTGAGATGTTGAGATTCCCGAAGACAGTCAGGGAGAGGGTGCGGGGAATCGGGGTGGCGGTCATGAGCAGAAGATCGGGAACACGGGCTTTTTCCAGCAGGGCAAGGCGTTGTTCGACACCAAAGCGATGTTGCTCATCGATGATGACATAGCTGAGGTTGTGGAAGACCACCTCCTTGGAGAAGAGGGCATGCGTCCCGATGACGATGTCCACTTCTCCTTCAGCTATGGCCTGGAGCAATAGCTTCCTCTCTTTGTTCTTGACCGAGCCGGTGAGGAAGGCAAGGCGGATTCCCAGCTTTGAAAGCAACTGGAAGCCGGATTCTGCGTGCTGGCGCGCCAGCAGTTCGGTCGGTGCCATGAAGGCAACCTGGCCTCCCTTGCCCAGCACATGCAGGGCGCTGATCCAAGCAACCAAGGTCTTGCCACTGCCGACATCACCTTGCAACAGGCGGTTCATCGGCAGTTCACTGTCCAAATCCTGACGAATCTCCTTGAGGCTGGCCAACTGGTCGCCGGTGAGGGCGAAAGGCAACGCTTCGATGCAGGCAAGCTCGAGGCGGGAAGGAGTGCTAGCCCCTGGTGCTTGGCTTCTCTGTTCCAAGCCTTTGTGGCGGCGTGCTACCAGCTGAAGATAGAAAAGTTCGGTGAAAGCAAGGGTTTTCCGCGCCTGTTCCAGAGCCTGGAGTGTGGGGGGGTTGTGGTAGCAGCGAATTGCCTGGTCGGTGTCCAGAAGATCGTAACGTTGCTTGAGGTCCTCACTCAATTCATCCGCAAAGTGTGCTACCTGTGAGAGAATGGCCTGCACATTGCTTCTGATGAGGCGTTGGCTGAGCGAGCCACGCAGAGGATAGATGGGAAGGATCTTGCCGAACTGTTTGGGAAAGTCTCCGTCCTCGGTTGCAGGGTAGAGCTCGAACTGGGAGCTCTGCAGCTCCCCCCGATGGACGGAAACACTTCCGTAGAGATAGTAGAGTTTCCCGATCCTGATGGTTTTTTCCAAGAAATTACGTCCGAAGCAGAGCAAGCTGAGCCTTCCATCACCTTGCTGGGAGGCATCGCGCACGATGATTTTCAGGGTTCGCTTCTTGCCGGCTTTCAGCCCGAAATAGGAGTGTGAAAGAACTTCGACCAGGGTGTTTGCCACCTGTCCATCACCAAGGCTTCCCAGCGGCCTGACCTGGCTGCGGTCTTCCCAGCTGCGGGGAGAGAGCAACAGCAGGTCGCTGTAGGTGGTGATGCCCAGTTCGGAGTAGGAGGCCTTGGCGGCAACACCCACCCCGCTTAATGTGCTGATATCCTGGTTCTGGTTCCTCAGGTACTCCATGCGCTAGAAGCTGAGCTTGGCAAAGAAGCCTATCAGGAAGCGGAGAACCAGCGAAGTACCGATGTAGAGGGCTATGAAGAAGATCAGGCTGGTGATTACCAACTGCCGGTCGTTGATGGCTTTCTTTGGGTAGATGAGGTTCTGCACCCAGTTGAGTACCCCTCCGATCATGGAATCGAGCATGGTGATGTAACCGATGCTCTGGGGGCTCCGCCGGTAGCAGAAGACCAGACGTATACCCAACATGATGATTACAAACCAGAAGATCGGGCTTACCAGATAGGACCAGAGGGTCTGCAAGACGAGGGCGAACACCATGCCCACCGTCAGGCTGCCATAGCTGCCGTAGAGGCGGAGCATCGACTGCACCACCGACAGGGCAGCGAGAGCGACCAACGGGGTGAGGTCAAAACGACTGCGCCTGAGACTGCTGATGCCCTTGAACCAGGAAAGATACGGGTCGACAATCTTGCCCAGGTAGTAGGCGAGGGGATTCTCTTGCGTCTGGCCGGGGACGCGTATCCAGGTGAGGACTATCCTGAGCCAGATCAACAGGGAGTAGAAGGAGAGCAGGCTTGCCAGGATGGAAGCAATGGTCATGAAGGCATTTGATCCTGCGGTTACCGCAACTCCATCAATGTAGGTACTTTGGTTCATCGTATTCCTCCACAATCCAACATACCCAACTTTTGTCGCTTAGTCGAACCAAATATGCAAAATTGCCGGATTTTCCTGCAAAGCCTGCACCAGGTCGTCACAATAGCGCACACTGAACTCCCTCCCGCACGCAACGGTGGTTCCCAACTCTTCCCCCTCATGGCGGAAGTGGAGGTGCAACGAACAGCTGCCCCCCCAGCTCAGGCAGGTATCCCTGAGGTGGGATATATGCTCGTTGCTGCAGAAGGATTTTTCGAGTTCGATGTGGCACCGGGAGACAGCGAGGGGGGCGAGCTGGTTCGGATCCTCGAAGATCTGCTCAATCAAAAAGGAGATCTTGTCATTGCCCCGTGAATTGTCAAACTTGCCGATGAAACCGTAGATGCCATCGACGCGCACAGTATCACGATACTGTTCGAAGGTCTTGGGAAAGAGGGTGGCATCGAAGGTCGCGTTTCGGTCCGTCAGTTGCAAGAAGCCCATGATACCCCCCTTTTGGGTGGTGAAGGGCCTGATCGAACTGACCATGGCAATGATGTTCGTCGGGCGGCCGAAGGGCAGTTGATCCAACTTGGAGGTGTTGACCGTAACCCGTTGGGTTATCGCTTGGGCAAAGGCATCAAGCGGGTGGCCGCTGATGTAGAAGCCAAGAAGCCCCTTCTCCATCTCAAGCTTTTCAGGGATCTTCCAATCCTCAACTTCCCGCATCGTGAAGGTGTCCATCGAGGCTTCGGTCTCCTCATCGAAGAGGGAGATCTGGCCGAATGCGGTGGCCTCCTTGCGCTTTTGCACATAGGTGATGGCATCGCCAAGGTTCTCCAGCAGCGTGGGACGGTTGGTACCCAGGGTGTCAAACGCTCCTGCCTTGATCAACGACTCGAGCAACTTGGTGTTCATCGCCTTGGTGTCGAGACGGGTCAGGAAGTCCAGAAAGTCCTTGTAGGGTCCTGCATTCTCGCGTTCCCTGACCAACTGCTCGACCACACCCTCCCCGACATTCTTGATGCCGGCAAGGCCATAGACGATCTTACCGTCGACAACGGAGAAGTGCTTGTCCGAATAGTTGACTGAGGGTGGGAGGATATCCAACCCCTGGTCTTTTGCCACCTGCAGATACTCACTGAACTTGTCAGGGCTCCCCATCTCGTTGGTGAGGTTTGCAGCCCAGAATTCGGCAGGGTAGTTGGCTTTGAGGAATGCAGTCTGATAGGCAACCACTGAGTAGGCGACCGCGTGACTCTTGTTGAAGCCGTAGCCGGCGAAAGGTTCAAGCATCTCAAAGATCTCTGCGGCATGCTGCTCGCTACGCCCCAAGGCCTTGGCCCCGGCTATGAACTTCACTTTCTCCTTTTCCAGGGCGGCAACTTTCTTCTTGCCCATGATACGCCTGAGAATGTCTGCACTGCCAAGTGAGTAACCGGCGATGATCTGGGCCACCTTCATGACCTGTTCCTGGTAGACAATGACGCCGTAGGTGGTTTTCAGCTCTTCCTCAAGCTCAGGGTTCGCGTAGGTAATGGGCTGTTTGCCCAGCTTGCAGTTGACGAACTGGGGGATGTAGGCCATCGGGCCGGGGCGGTAGAGGGCGTTGAGAGCGACCAGGTCCTCAATATTCGACGGCTTTGCTTCCTTGAGGATGTTCTGCATCCCCTGACTCTCAAACTGGAAGACAGCGGTGCTGTCGCCCTTGCAGAGCATGGCAAAGGTTTTGGGATCCTGCTCGTCGATTACCGCTGCGTTGAATGAGGGGTCTTTCTTGTGGATCAGGTCCTCGGTGTGCTTGATGAGTGTCAGCGTCTTCAGACCCAGAAAGTCCATCTTCACCAAGCCGCACTCCTCGATGAGGTCCATGGTATATTGGGTGGAGATTGCACCGGTTTTGGCATCACGGTACAGCGGGACGTACTTGACCAGCTGCTCCTTGCCGATGACAACCCCTGCAGCATGGGTGGATGTGTGTCGGTTCAAGCCCTCCAAGCGGCGTGCTGCATCAAAGAGCTCTGCGTAAATTCCTCCCCGGCCTTCCAACTCTCCGAGTTCCTTGTTCTGTTCGAACGCCTTGGTGAGCGTCATCTTCGGATCGTCGGGAATGAGTTTGCAGATGTTGTTCGACTCGTCGAAGGGGATGTCCAGTACGCGTGCCACATCCTTGACCACGGCCTTTGCCTTCAGGGTCCCGAAGGTGGCGATCTGGGCCACCCGCTCGGTACCGTAGTGGTCGGTCACGTAGTTGATGACTTCCTGCCTCCGTTCGAAACAGAAGTCGATGTCGAAGTCAGGCATGCTTACCCGTTCCGGGTTGAGGAATCGTTCGAAGAGGAGGTTGAACTTGATGGGATCGACATCGGTGATCTCGATGGAGTAGGCAACCAACGATCCAGCACCGGAGCCGCGGCCGGGACCTACGGGGATTTCGTGGTGCTTGGCCCACTGGATGTAGTCCATGACGATGAGAAAGTAGCCTTCAAACTTCATCTTGATGATGACATCAAGCTCGTAGTCCAAGCGCTTCTGAAGTTCTTCGGTGATGACGGCGTACCGTTTTCTCAACCCTTCGTTGGAGAGATGGCGAAGGTAATCGGCAGGGTCGGAGAAGCCGTCCGGTACCTGAAAATCCGGTAGCAGTGGTCCGGGGAAGTGAATTTCAAGATTGCACCGCTCGGCGATGCGATTGGTGTTCTCCAACGCTTCGGGACACCAGGAGAAGAGACTGTACATCTCATCCTGGGTTTTCATGTAAAACTCATGGTTGGGAAAACGCATGCGGTCGGGGTCGTTCTTCTTGGAGTTGGTTCCGACACACAGCAAGAGATCCTGGGCATTCGCATCGTCTTTGTCGATGTAGTGGATGTCATTGGTGCAGACCAAGGGGATGCCGGTCTCATCGCTGAGTTGCTTGAGCAGGGGGTTGGTCCGCTTCTGCTCGGCAAGGTTATGGTCCTGCAACTCGAGAAAGTAGCGTCCATCATCAAAAACCGAGGAGAACCAGAGGGCACGCTCCTTGGCCAGATCGTACTGATTGTTCAGAAGATGCTGAAGAATCTCACCCCCAAGGCAGGCAGAGAGGCAGATAAGGCCCTCGTTGTACCGCTTCAAGAGCTCATCATCGATGCGTGGTTTGAAGTAGAAGCCTTCGGTGTAGGAGAGAGAGTTGAGCTCCATCAGGTTGTGATAGCCCTGCTCGTTCATTGCCAGAAGGATGAGATGGTACTGACTTGTCCTCTTGCCCCCTGCTGCGGGCCGTTCGGTGTGACCGGTTGGGTTGCAATAGAACTCACAGCCTATGATGGGATTGATTCCAGCATCCTTGGCCGCATAGTAGAAGCGTAGTGAGCCAAACATGTTTCCATGGTCAGTGATGGCCAGGCTGGTCATACCCAGACTCTTGGCCTTCTCCATGTAGCGCTTGATGGGTGCTGCTCCATCAAGAAGGGAGAAATCGGTATGGTTGTGCAGATGGACAAAAGCTTTCTGCATGGCTTGCTCTTCATTTTCAGACATGTATCAGTACTCCACGCACCTACTGCGAGAGCGATTTTGCATTCAGTTCGTGGAGGAAGGACTCAAAGATTCTTCTTCCCCGTTCCAATTGCAGATCACTGATCGCTGAGTGCATTTTGGTCAATTCGGTCACCAGCTCATATGAGAGCGTATTGACCCGTTCTGGATGAATCGGGAGGGTCATTCCCGACAGTTTTGACTCAAGATCCTTGCTGATGTGGAAGGCCTTGCTGGGGAAGGTGATACAGAACTGCACCTTGTTCAGGGAGTTCTGCGAACGCTTCGCTTGGAACGCCACTATAACACATTCGTCAGTGCTGCGGATAGGGTCCTCAACGGTGACGATCTTCTGGTAATCACCGTATTCCAGACCGATACGGATCCTGGTGAGGAGGGCTTTCTGCTCACCGAGCAGGAGCTTTCCCTCCCGGTCATAGAGCTTGGAGATGGGAATCCAGTGGGTGGATACCTTTCCTCCCTGATAGTACTTGATCTCAGCCATCGCATCGAGTACGGCCAGTGTGGTGGAGAGTGAGAGGCGCACATCGGGAACACACAGAGAGCCCCCGATGGTGACTTGTCGCCTGACAATCTGGCTGGCAAGCGTCCTGAGGGTCTCCTGCAGGATATCAGGGAGAACCAGCTTCCCTGCTGAGAGCAGCTGGCTGGCTGTAACCATGGAGCCGATTTCCACAAACCGGTCGTTGCGAGTGATTTTCTTCAGTTCCTCCATTCCTCCCAGGTCGATGATCCCATCCTTGATTTCACTGGGATAATACTCACTTTGGCTCATCAGGTATGATCCACCTGCCCAGATTGTGGCTTGTGGATATCGCCAAGCGATGGCTGCGAATTCGCTGAGGGTTTTGGGAGCATGGATGACAGGAGACCTAATTCCTTCGTACACGTTTGCGCCTCCTGTAGGTAAGGGCTATCTCGACAATCTGGAGCATCTCCGACATGTCCATGCACTGGCACGTATTCAAGGAGAGCTCCAAGATAATGGCTTTCTTGTCCAGTTTCTCCTCATCGGTTTGCTCCATCCTGAGCGGGAGGTTGTTGGTTCCAAATGACTTGGTGCGTGTGTTGCTGGTGAGATCCTGCAAAATGGACTCGATGATGAGGGTTTTGCTTGCAAAGCAGTTGGGACACGGGGTGTTGCCCGTAGCCTGATAGGCCCGTTCAATATCGCGGTACTGGCGGGTTTTCTGATAACTCTCAAAGGTCTTGATCGTGGCATCCTTGAGCCGGAAGGCTGGGATTACACAGCTGAGTGCGGCTTCATCATTGAGCAGTACGATGCAATTGCCGCAGGCGTTGCCTTTGCAATGGCTGGTGATCGTCTTGTTGCCCAAATCCTCCATGAGGATCAGGGAGAGGGGCTTGTTGGAATTGACCGAGAGCGAGAGAGCCTTTCCGTCAATGGTGCATTCAATTTTCATGGTTTGCCTCGCATGGCTGCAAGCAGAGTGGCCCCATCCACCGGCATCTTGGCCACCGGACTGAGCAAGGCCTGCTCAAGGGCCGAAATGAAGGCGGCACTCACCACCCCCTTGAGGGCGCTGGTGATTGAGGAGGAGATTTGTTCCCCCTCTCCCTTTATCATAATATCGATGTCAAAACTGCTTCGGTGGGAAAGCAGGGCTCCTGCTTCCCTGAGGGTGGTGACGATGGTATGCCGAATCTTGCTCTTGAGCACCTGCTCATCAAAAATCCTTGCAAGCGAGACTGAGGCCCAGACTGAACGAACCAACGGCTGAAGGGTTATCGAGTCAACCTCCAGCTCCAAGGCAACCGCTACATAGCTGTTGCTGAAAAACAGCGAGCCTTTTGCCGAAGCCTGGCGCGAAGAGAAGACACTCTCACAGATGGGAAGGGGTTGGACGAATCGCTTTTCCTTGATCTGATTACAGGCTTTCTCTACCTGCATCGGCATTCTTCCACTGTTAGCGGCAAGCACCGAAGGACCGCTGTCGAGCATCTCCTTCTGTTCTTCCAAGAAAGAGATGTCACTCTTTGCGACGCCCAGTTCCTCGCAGATGATCTGGCGCCAGATCTCTGCACTGGATCCGTTGCGATAGAAGGATGTGTTAACCTCCACCTTGTTGTTGGGGTTGAGCGTTATCTGTACAGGCTGCTGGGGAAGGGAGCGGCACTCGCTGCTGAACCCGCTGATACCGGCTCCACAGGCCAAAGCAATGCCGCGGCTGTAGTTGAAGAAGGTGGAAAGCTTGACCCGCATCTGTTTTTGCATCTCATAGGCGGCACTCTTTCGCTGAAAGTCCGACCGTTCGCTTACTGAGCTGACCAGTTCCTTCAGTTTGGCGTACTTGTCACTGCGTATGGCCTGGCTGTGGCTCGGGCTGTCTGCTGCGAACTTCAGCCTCCAGGTCAACGGATTGTAGCCGGTGATCTTGGCCAGGGCACTGTAGTGGGTTTCGGTGGAACAGAGGGCATCATTGTATCCCAAGTCGCCGAAGAAGTGTGCAGGTGCGGTGTTGCTGGTGTGGAAGGTAATCGAAATGGCGAGTGCGTTCAGCGGATAGAGCGGCACCAGGCCTGCAATCAGCTGGTTGGACATCTCATCACTGAACATGGGCTCACAGCCTTGGTTCACCTGCACTTCGATGGACTCAGCGTGTACACGTCCGTCAGCGAGGTACCAGCTCTTGCGTTGTATGGTCAGTTCAGGACGGGAGCTTTCAATTTTGCAGAGCAACTCAACCGGACACTCTCCCTTGATGCAGGCGATGGCTGCGATGGAGGAGAGCGAGGAGGGGGCGAGCAGCATCTCGTCGTGGGGAGCGTAGAAGGGAAGCCTATGGATGATTATCTTGCGCTTGGGGATGCCGGTGGTATCGCTCACCGTCTCCCTGACGTGGCTCGGCCACTGGGTGGGAGTATAGATATGCAGGACATCACCCTCCATCTCCACGTTGATCCGAGTGAGGGTATTGCTCTGATAGTCAGAGCCTGAGAAGCGGTAGGTTCTCTCAAGCGTTTCCAGACCTTTCTCTGAGGTGGCTGTTTCAAGGCTCCCGTAGTGGTAGGTGTACGGGGTGGATTCGATGACGGGCATCCCCCCTTGGTCACTGCTCGGCAACTGATAGGAGATGTTGATCTCCCTGGCTTTGAGTTGCACCGACTCACTGTCGTACCCGAAAAGAGCCAATACGGGCTGGCGGTGATAGGAGATGGTGGAGGAGGTCAACAGTGGTACTGCGCTGTCCAAAACGCGAACCCGGTTGGTTCCCGGGATATCTCTGGTGGAGACAAGAACAAAGTTGTTGTCCAGCTCTGGCAGGGTGATCTCCTCGATTCGTCCTGCATCGACTGAGGAGGTTATCACCAGCCCATGCAACATCGTCACCTTGCCCGCCGAGGGTTTCTTCTCTGCCATCCTACCTACCTCTCTGAAGTAGAAAGATAGCATGTACGCTCCCCAGAAGCAATGAGAGATGCCGTAAACCCAGCTTGCCACACTGCTTCCAAGGCCGTACAATCGAGCCATGAATGCAATCCAGCAAGAGGTACGCTCCCTCATCAAACAGCTCAGTGAGTATCAGAAGTCCTACTATGTGGACAGCCGCCCGCAAGTCAGCGATTTGGAGTATGATCGCCTTTTCGATCGCTTGCAGCAACTTGAGATGGATCATCCTGAGTTCAGCTATCCCGACTCGCCAACGAGGCGTGTGGGAAGCGACCTGGATGCAGACTTTCCTGAAGTTGCCCATACCATTCCGGTTCTGAGCCTGGATAAGTCCTACACCGCTGAACAGCTGCTCGCCTGGATCGAGAAGACTGAGTCCAAGCTGGATGAGCAGGTGGGGATCGTCATCGAGGAGAAGATCGATGGCATCTCCATCGTGCTCTACTACGAGGAGGGGGTGCTGAGACGGGCCGTTACCCGTGGCAACGGAGCCATCGGCAACGATGTGACGGACAATGTACGGACCATCGCCTCGGTTCCCTTGCGCATCCCGACCAACCAGACATTGGCTGTTCGTGGGGAGGTGTATCTTCCCAAGGCCTCTTTTGCCCAGCTCAACGAGCAGCTGGAGGTTCCTTTCGCCAACCCGCGCAATCTTGCTGCAGGTACGATCAGGCGGGTCAAGAGCAGCCAAGTAGCCAAGGTGCCGCTTCAGATGTTTGTCTATGAGGGGTTTTGGGAGTCTGATGACCAGATGAAGGATCATCTCTCGATTCTTTCGGCGCTTTCTTCCTATGGGTTTCGCATCAATGAGAACCTGGCCTACTTTACCCAGGATGCAACAATGGCCAAGCAGAAGCTGAAAGAGGCAAAGCTGAATGGGTTTGCCGGAAGTTTCGGCGATATCGCCTCCTATCTCGATACTCACACCAAGCGGCGCAAGGATCTTCCCTATGAGATCGACGGGCTGGTGGCAAAGGTGGATGAGCTCTCGTTCCGGGAGTTGCTTGGGTACACCGAACACCACCCCAGGTGGGCGATGGCCTACAAATTCGAGTCCCCGCAAGCCCAGACCGAGGTGCTTGCCATCGATGTGCAAGTAGGTCGTACCGGAAGGGTGACCCCGGTGGCACGGGTCAGGCCGGTTCAGGTCGCTGGCTCGACGATAAGCAACATCACCCTGCACAACCAGGATTACATCAACATGTTGGAATTGGGGATTGGTGACAGTGTGGAGATCAGCCGCCGCGGTGATGTCATTCCTGCCGTGGAACGGGTCATAGAGAAAGCAGAGGGTGGGGAGGGCACGTATCATATGCCCACCACATGCCCGGTGTGCAGCACTGTCTTGGTACAGAAAGGCGCCCATACCTTCTGCCCGAATCCAAACTGCCCCCAGCAGGTGAAAGGACGCATCGAGTTTTTCATCGGAAAGGATGGGATGGACATCGAGAACTTTGGCCCGGAGACTGCTGCAGTCCTCATCGACCGGGGTTTGGTCACCGATGTGGACGACCTCTATCGTCTCGACTACCGGAAAGCCTTGGGAGAGCAGAGTGGCTTTGGGGAGAAAAAGATCCGTCTCATCGAAGACGGTATCCAGAAAAGTCTGAAGAAGCCCTTCCGCAAGGTATTGGTGGCCCTCGGGATTCCCGAGCTGGGGAAGAAGGGTGCAGACATCCTTGTCAATGCGGGGCTGGACAGCATGGAGAAGCTGCTGAACGTGGCCAGGGAGCAGGATATCCAGCGCCTTGTCTCCATCAAGCAGATAGGGGAGAAGAGTGCCCAGCTCTATATTGATGCCTTCAACGATGCGGCGATGATCAGGCGCATCGATTCGCTGGCCTCCCTTGGCTTGTCCATGGAGGAGCAACAGCAAGAGGATGCTCCATATGAGCAGAGCTTTGCCGGTCAGGTTTGGTGCGTGACCGGAAGTTTTGAGCACTTCAATCCCCGCACGCTTGCCCTTGAGGAAGTGGAAAAGCGGGGTGGGAGAACCGTTTCATCGGTTACGGGGAAAACTACCCACCTGTTGGCAGGAAGCGGAGCGGGAAGCAAGCTTGAAGCTGCCAAAAAGCTGGGAGTGACCGTCATTGACGAGCAGATGTTCCTTTCCCTGCTCGAAGGTGGGGCTCCCAACCGGGATGAGAGACAAGGAGAGTTCTCTTTTTAGCCAGGTTTAGTGACATTTTCTGCAAAAACGTATATACAGAAACATAGAACTGGAGGACACGTTTATGCACGCACTCGCTACTGAACTGAATGAGACGTTGAGAGGAACCATTGTGGATGCAATGCTCTCCGACGTTGGGCGCAGAATGTTTTTCCCCAAAGGAATAGTCGCCCAAAGCGCCGAAGCCGGCCAGAAAGCAACCAGGTTCAATGCCACCATTGGCATGGCTACCTCAAAAGGTCAGCCGATGTACCTTACGGACATCTACAACCAGTTTGCTCCGAACGCCTTCAAGCCCTCCGAACTCTTTGCCTATGCCCCCGGTGGTGGGGACCAGCAACTGAGAACAAAGTGGAAGGAGCAGATGGTCCGAAAGAATCCCTCGCTTGAGGGAAAGTTGCTTTCGAATCCCATCGTAACTTCAGGCTTGACCCACGGCTTGAGCATGCTTGCCCAGCTGTTTGCCCAGGAGGGTGACACGCTTGTCATCCCTGACTTGGCATGGGACAACTATGAGTTGATCTTTGCCCACCAGGTCAACGCTTCCATTGCGACCTTCCGACTCTATACTGATGAGGGTGGTTTCAACGTAGCGGGCTTGGAAGAGACCCTGCGCTCGATTCCCGACCGCAAGGCACGCATTCTGCTCAACTTCCCCAACAATCCCACCGGCTACACTCCCACCAAGGTTGAGATGGCTTCAATCGCCAGCACCCTCACCAAGCTTGCCGAGGAAGGGATGCAGCTGATGGTCATCAGCGATGATGCCTATTATGGGCTCTTCTTTGAGGAGGAAACTGCCTCCGAGAGTCTGTTTGCACATCTGTGTGATGCCCACGAGAATATTTTTGCGGTCAAATGTGATGCTGCGACCAAGGAAGACATGGTCTGGGGTTTCAGGATCGGCTTCATCACCTACGCAGGCAAGAGCCTGACCAAGGCGCATCTTGAGGCACTGGACAAAAAGACACTGGGGATCATCCGCAGTACTGTCAGCAACTGTGACAAGCCGGGGCAGAGCCTTTTGCTGAAGGCAATGACCAATGGCGCTCGCTACGAGGCTGACAAGGAAGCTGCAACGGTTGAGATGGAGAAGCGCTATCGCATCCTCAAGGAAGCGCTCAAGAAGCATGAGGGAAACGACCTTCTGCTCCCCCATCCCTTCAACAGCGGCTATTTCATGGCTTTCAAGACCAAGGGCAGTGCAGAGGCGCTTAGACGCCATTTGCTCGATGCCTATCAGGTCGGATGCATAAATATTGCCGATGTTACCCTCAGACTTGCCTATTGTTCGGTGGAATGTGATAAGATTGCTGAACTGGTGGATCTGGTCTACCAGGCGGCAGGAGAAGCATGGAACTAAAGGCAAAGCTCTACCTCGTCGATGAGGATGGCAACAAATTCATGGGAATCGGGGTGCTCTGGCTGCTGGAGCAGGTGAGGCATCAGAACTCGCTGCGTAAGGCTGCCATGGCACTTGGCATCTCCTATTCCAAGGCGTTTGGCATGGTGCAGAACCTCGAACAGAGCCTTGGAGTTGCTGTGCTCAATCGACGAAAGGGTGGCTCGAACCGTGATGGGGCGACCTTGACCCCGTTTGCAATCGAGTTTCTTTCTCTCTACCGATCATTTGAGCAGCAGGCCAAAGAGGGTTTGCAATCGCCATATGCCCAGTTCAAGCAAGACCTGAATGTCTTGCTTGCCGGCATTGATGAGCATGGAGGTGAAGCATGACAACCAAGAAGTTGGATTTTTCCATCCCGATTTTGGGTGAGGCGAAAATCTCGTCCCCAATCATGATGAGTACGACCCAGAATGATGGGCAGGCTGATTACGTCAGTGATGCTGACCATATTCTCTTTGGTATCGATACCGATATCGATGAGAACGGTCATCCCGTACCCCGCCATGAGGAGACGGTTGAGGTCGCAGGTCCCCGGGCAAAGATCTACTTCAATCCCGCACACGTCCATGCTGCCATCTGCACTTGTGGTGGCATCTGCCCAGGTCTGAACAATGTCATCCGTGCTGTGGTTCGCTGTTTCTGGTACCGCTATGGGGTGAGAAGAATCAGCGGGGTGCAGTTCGGCTACCAAGGGTTGCTCGAAAACAGCCCCTGGCCCCTCATTCCCCTCGATCCTGATGTGGTTGATGAAATTCAGGAGAAGGGTGGTACGATTTTGGGTTCTGCCCGCGGAGGCGGAAAACAAGTTGAGGAAATTGTCGACTCGCTTGAGAAGCTGAACATCAATATTCTGGTAACCGTGGGTGGTGATGGTACCTTGCGTGGTGCCTATGATATCTACGAGGAAGTGAAGAAGCGTGGCTTGAAGATTTCCATCATCGGCATCCCCAAGACCATCGACAACGACCTTTCCCTGATCCAGAGCTCCTTTGGCGTCGATACGGCTGTCCAGATGGCAGTTCCGGTTGTTCGCTGTGCCCACATCGAGGCCAAGAATTCCATCCACGGCATCGGCTTGGTGAAGGTCATGGGACGTGAGTCCGGCTTCATTGCAGCCAATACCTCACTGGCACAGAGCGATGTGAACTTCTGCCTGATTCCTGAGAATCCGTTTGACCTGGATGGACCGAATGGTCTGTTGGAGCACCTCAGGCGCAGAGTGCTGGATCGCGGCCATGCCGTGATTCTCATCAGTGAAGGGGCTGGACAGGACTTGGTGCCTGCCACAGGTGAGACCGATGCTTCGGGCAATATCAAGTACACCGATATCGGGGTGTTCCTCAAGGATCGGATCAACGAGTACTTCAGGCGTGAGGGAATTGAGACCAATGTGAAGTATATCGATCCCTCCTACATCATCCGCAGTGCCCCAGCCGATTCGTATGATTCAATCTATTGTGCTCGCCTTGGCGCCCATGCAGTGCATGCTGCGATGTCAGGCAAGACGGCTGCTCTGATCGGCTTGCTCCACAACCGGTTCGTGCACCTGCCCATCAAGGTGGCTGTTTCGAGTCGCAACCATGTGGATCTGGAAGGTTCGCTGTGGAGAGACGTTTTGGAGAATACCCGTCAGCCGCTTTCGATGAAGAATTTCAAGTTTGATTGATCTGGTTGCTTGAAACAATCGTTTATCATACCCACAGAGACAGCAAATACTCTGTGGGTAATTTTTTTTCCGCAGACTGACTAGAGGAGGGAATCCTCGTAGCCTTGTTGGGGACTGAATGATTTTCCCATACCTGCAATAATTTTTACAAAAGGGGGAGTGATTTTCTGTAACTCAAGACATTGAAATAAAAAGGAAGTACAAAAAAATGTGAAAATTACAAAACCCTCTTGATTCTTTTTTCTTGTTTCAGTACTGTACTTTTCAGAAAGAGAACGACAAGCTTCTGCACCCGTTGGGTCGGCTAGCAACGAAATCGGATTTTTTCTAACCTCCTTTTGTTCCCCTCAGGGTTTAACCTCCTTTTCCCTGGGGGGTTTTTTTGTCCTTTGTTGACGCCTTCCCTGAAAGGTCGTATCCCATCCTACACCCCTGACATCCTTGATTTGTTTCTCAACCACAGCTCCTATGGAGAATCTATCGGGTTGAAAGTACAGAATCTATCGGGTTGAAAGTGCAGAATCTATCGGATTGAAAGTGCAGAATCTATCGGGTTGATGTTGGAAACTCTTTGATTAGATGATATAATCAGGCATGGGAAAACGACATATATGAGTGAAAAGCAATACTTGCCTCGTTTGATTGACAGGAAGGTGATACAGCACCTCCAAGCTTTTGGAGCAATTTGTATCGAGGGACCAAAAGGATGTGGAAAAACGGAGACATCATTGCATCATTGCAAAAGCAAGTTTGATGTTGGTTCGCCAAAGGGTAATTTCAGCAATCGCAAACTGGCCTTGATGGATCCTTCCTTGATCTTGGAGGGCGAATCTCCTCGGTTGATTGATGAATGGCAAGAAGTTCCCACCATTTGGGATGCTGTGCGTCATGAGGTAGACCAGCGAAAAGGAAAAGGGCACTTTATTCTTACGGGATCTTCCACTCCCAACAAGAATGGAATTTTTCATAGTGGCGCAGGGAGAATAGCCAAATTGCGAATGAGGCCCATGTCCCTATTCGAAATGGGTTACTCGTGTGGATCTGTTTCCTTGAGTGGTCTTTTTTCTGGAGATACGAAAGCAGTATTTACCGGAGAAGTTGATCTCCGTAATATAATCCGATTCATCATCCAGGGAGGTTGGCCGGAAAATATTGGCCTGGATTATGAATATGCCCGATTGCTCCCAAAACAATACATGGACGCTGTCATAGACAGTGATATTAGCAGGCTCGACGATAAAGTACGGGATCTTGGCAAGATTCGTCTCTTGTTGCGCTCCCTGGCAAGAAATGAAAGTACAACAGTTACGAACAAGGCTCTCAAAAATGATATCAAGGAAATTGATGATGAAGATATCAATGTGGAGACTGTGGCTGAATACCTGAACTTGTTTGAACGGCTTTTCCTCCTGGATAACCAGCAACCATTCAGCACAAGCATTCGATCTTCAGTACGTGTAAAACAATCCGTCAAACGTCATTTTTCCGATCCTTCCTTGGCTTGTGCACTGCTGGGAACGACAGAAGATGCTCTTCTATCCGATCTGGAAACCTTAGGGTTTCTGTTTGAAGCACTTTGTGAACGTGATCTGAAGATTTATGCGGATTCATTTGATGCAAAGGTATTTCACTATCAAGACTATCAGAACAATGAAATCGATGCAGTTGTTGAAATGCCGGATGGGAGCTGGGGTGCATTTGAGATAAAGCTTGGTGCACATCAATTGGATGATGCTTCCAAGAAATTGCTTCAGCTGAAATCCCAAATAGAAAATGATTCCAAAGGAAGGCCTCCAAAATTACTTGGAGTAATATGCGGTCTTACCAATGCTGCCTACATTCGCCCTGATGGTGTTCATGTCATTCCGATAACAGCATTGAAGGATTAGGACGACTCAGCATGTAACTGATCTTGCTGTCAGGAATCGTTGCTAGTCCGAAACAAGCATCTCCTGATGGATTTGTTCCGGGCTTCTGATCCCCCTACCGTTTCGGTTTGTTGACGCCTTCCCTGAAAGGTCGTATCATCGGCCAATGGCTATACACACCCTTTTGTTCGATTTGGATGGGACCCTGCTTCCCATCGATCAGGATCAATTCATGCATGCCTATTTCGCTCTCTTCGTCCGCAAGGCAGGTGAACTCGGACTCGACGAGGGAGCTGCTCTCTCCGGCTTGCAGGCAGGGCTGAAAGCCATGCTTGCAAACAACGGGGAGATGACCAACAAGGATCGCTTCGATTCAGTGTTCTCCCTCGTCAGCGGCATCGACAGCACCCGGTTCAACGAGCAGTTTTCCTCGTTCTACCAGCATGAGTTCCATCAGCTTGCAACCTTTGCGAAGCCATCAGTGCTTGCCCCGAGGGTTGTGGAAACAGCGAAGGAAAAAGGATACCAAGTGGCCCTGGCCACCAGCCCCCTTTTTCCCTGGCAGGGCACCGAGGCACGGATTGGATGGGCAGGATTGCGTGCAGACCAGTTCTCCTTGGTCACCACCTACGAGACCTACCGACATGCAAAACCACATTGGCACTACTATGTACAGGTGCTGGATGAACTGGGCGTTGAAGCTTCTGACTGTCTGATGATCGGAAACGATGTCCGTGAGGACATGGTGGTGGCAGATCATGGCATGGAGACCTTTCTGGTCACCGACTGCCTGATCAATCGTGATGATCGTTCCCTTCACCCTTATAGAAAGGGGAGCCTTCAAGATTTTTCTGATTTCCTTGAGGAGTTGCCGCCATGCAAACAGTGAAGCCTTCCATCCTGACCAGGCGCTGGGTGGTGATCCTTCTTGCAAGCCTTTGCGCCACCCTCTGGGGCAGTGCCTATCCCTCGATCAAGCTTGGTTATGAGCTGTTCGGTGTGGGAACCGATGATACGGCTGCAAAGCTTGCCTTTGCCGGCCTCAGGTTTACCCTTGCAGGTCTTTTGGTCCTGCTATTCCGAAGCCTGCAGAGGGGCCCGAAGATGGCGATCAGAAGCCTTACTGCAAGGTCTTCACTCCAGATACTCCTGCTTGGGCTCTTGCAGACCACCATCCATTACTACTTTTTCTATGTTGGGGTCAGCTACACCACCGGTGCCAAGAGCTCGATCCTCAACTCGTCCTCAGTCTTTTTCAGTGCGGTGCTGGCTCACCTGGTGTACAGCAACGACCACATCAGCCTTCGCAAGGGTTTGGGTATTCTGCTGGGCTTTGTCTCGGTGATCCTGGTGAATATTGAGCCGAATCTCTCGCTCTCATTCCGCTTGCAAGGTGAGGGCTTTGTGGTCATCGCTGCCTTTTTGACCAGCCTCTGTGCACTCTACAGCAAACGTATCAGTGCGAAGGTGGATCCAGTGCTTCTCACTGCACTCCAGCTCTTCTCAGGTGGCTTGATCCTGCTGTTGATTGCGCTGGGTATGGGAGCTGCAATGCCCAGCAGTAATTTCTGGGGTTATGGCTTGCTGCTCTATATGGCAGCGCTCAGTGCCACCGCCTTCACCCTCTGGACTGCACTGCTGAAGCACAACAAGGTCAGCTCGATCACGGTATTCAACTTCCTGATCCCCGTGGTAGGGACTCTGCTCAGTGCTCTGGTTCTGGGCGAATCGATCCTGCGTTTGCAGTATCTCCTCGCCCTTCCCGTGGTTGTCCTGGGTATCGTACTGGTCACTTACTCCAGCTCGAAGGACCCGGTGTAGAGCCGCCAGTACTGTCCCTTTTCCTCCATCAAGGCCTTGTGTGTGCCTCGTTCAATGATTCTTCCATCCTCAAGCACCATGATCACATCGGCATTCCTGATGGTGGAGAGACGGTGTGCGATCACAAAGACAGTCCTTCCTTCCATCAGGGCGTCCATCCCTTTCTGGACCACTTCCTCGGTGTGTGTGTCGATGCTGCTGGTTGCCTCATCGAGGATGAGAACCGGAGGATTTGCAACCAGGGCACGGGCAATGGAGATGAGCTGACGCTGGCCCTGGGAGAGAGAGGCCCCATCACTGCTGAGATCGGTCTGGTATCCCTGCGGCAAGTGGGAGATGAAGGTGTCAGCATTTGAGAGCCTGGCAGCTTCGAATACCTCCTCGTCAGTGGCATCGAGACGGCCGTAGCGGATATTTTCCAGTACTGTTGCACTGAAGAGATGCACATCCTGCAGAACCACCCCAAGCGAACGCCGTAGATCGTCCTTCCGAATCCGGTTGATGTTGATGCCATCATAGCGGATCTTTCCGTCAGCCAGGTCATAGAAGCGGTTGATGAGATTGGTGATGGTTGTCTTGCCAGCCCCGGTGGCTCCAACAAGGGCAATTTTCTGCCCAGGCTGTGCTTCGATGGAGATGTCCTTGAGCACCAGCTTATCCACCACATACCCGAAGTCGACCTCGTGCAGGGCAACATGCCCCTCAAGAGAGGTGAGCTTGCCGGTTCTTTTATCCTTCCATGCCCAGCGTTCAGTCCGCTGTTCTGTCTCCTCCATCGCTTCGGTGACATTGACCAGGGTGGCAGTCCCTTCATCAATCTCCTTCTGCTCATCGAGAAGGGCGAAGATGCGCTTGGTCCCTGCCAGTGCCATGGCGACTGAGTTGAGCTGGCTGGCCATCTGGTTGATCGGCATGTTGATCGTTCTGCTGAGCTGCAAGAAAGAAGCGATTGATCCCAACGTCAGGGCCCCGATTCCAGAGAGTGCGAAGAACCCGCCGACTATCGCTACCACCACATACTGGATGTAGCTGATGTTGCCCATGATGGGCATGAGGATGTTGGCAAAGCGGTGTGCGTTGAAGGCATCACCGGCCAGCTCCTCATTGAGCACGTCGAACTGCTGTTTGGCCTTCTGCTCGTGGGTGAATACCTTGATGACCTTCTGTCCGTTGATCATCTCCTCTATGTAGCCGTTGGTCTTCCCCAGCGTTTTCTGTTGGGCGACGAAATAGGAGCCGCTCTTTCGGGCCACACGAGAAGAGATGCTGAGCATCGCCGTCAGCGATACCAGTACCACAATCGTCAGCTGCCAACTGGTTGCCAGCATGGCCAAGAAGATGGCAATGACAGTAACGATGGAACTGAGGAAGTTGGGTATCGACTGGGTGACCATCTGCCTGAGGGTATCCGCATCGTTGGTGTACAGACTCATCAGATCCCCATGGGATCGGGTATCGAAATACCTGATCGGAAGGCTCTGCATATGGCTGAACATCGCATCGCGGATGGTTTTCAGGGTTCCTTGGGCAATGGTGATCATCAGGCGGTTGGAGAGATAGGTCGCGATGACACCGCTTGCATAGATGAGCAACATGACTGCCAGGGCTCCAAGCAACGGTGCAAAGGAGACAGGTCCTGTCTTCGAGACCAAGGGGGTGATGTAGGAGTCGATGAGAATCCGCAAGAAGAGCGAACCCGCAACCGATGCCAGCGCACTGAAGAGGATGCAGATAAAGACAACGAGCAGCCTGGCTTTGTACGGTCCGAGGATGTACGAGAAAAGACGCTTGAGGGTGGACAGGTCAAGCTTGGGTCTCTTTGCAGTACCTTTTTTCATGCCTGTTCCTCCTTGCGCATCTGTCGCTCAAACATGTGATTGTACCGGGGACAGGTGGCGAGCAGCTCTTCATGCGTTCCCATCGCCTGAATTTTCCCATCGTCAAGCATGATGATCAGGTCGCTGTCCATCACCGAGCTTATCCGTTGGGCGATGATGAGCTTGGTTGTTTCTTTCAATTCTGTTTTGAGTGCTTCCCGAATCTTGGAATCCGTTTTGGTATCGACGGCACTGGTTGAGTCGTCGAGGATGAGTATCTTCGGCCTCTTCAAGAGAGCCCGAGCTATGCAGAGACGCTGTTTCTGTCCTCCTGAGAGATTTGAGCCATCCTGCTCAAGGTACGTTTTGTACCCGAGAGGGAAGCTGTTGATGAAGCTTTCTGCCTGAGCAATGCGACATGCCCATCCCAACTCCTCTTCGCTTGCGTCCTCATTGCCCCATCGGAGATTCTCCTCGATCGTGCCGCTGAACAGGACATTCTTCTGCAGGACCATTCCTACCTCTTTTCTCAGGCTTTCGAGGGAGTAGGAGCGGACATCTTCACCACCGACCTTGACTGAACCGTTGTCCACATCATAGAGGCGGGGAATGAGCTGGACGAGGGATGTTTTTGCACTGCCGGTAGGACCGAGAATGCCCACCGTACACCCGCTGGGTATATCCAGGTTCACATCAAAGAGACACCGTTTGTCCTCTGTCTTGGTGTAGCTGAAATCGACGTGCTCGAAGGTGACCGATCCGTCCTTCATGAAGGTCTTCGGCGAGGCTTGCTCCACCAGGTCGAGTTTCTCACCAAGGACTTCCTCGATCCTCTGGGCGCTTGCCTTGCTGATGGTGAGCATGACAAAGACCATGGAAAGCATCATCAGGCTCATCAGGATCTGGGAAGTGTAGGTGATGAAACTCATCAGCTGGCCGGTGGTCATGGAGGATGAGACAATAAGGCGGGCTCCGAGGTAGCTGATGGCGAGAATGCAAAGGTACATCGTGCCCTGCATCAGGGGGCTGTTGAAAGCGACAATTTTCTCTGCCTTGCTGAAATCTTGGAAAATCTCTTGTGAGACCGAGCCGAACTTCTTGATCTCATACTGCTCCCGCACAAACGATTTCACCACTCTGACGGCACGGATGTTCTCCTGCACAACGGTGTTGAGCTTGTCATACGTCTTGAATACCCGGGTAAAGATGGGGTAGGCAGCCCTGATGAGGAAAAAGAGCCCGACAGCGAGCAAGGGGATGGCCACCAGGTAGACAAGGCTGAGGGTGTTGTTGATGGAGAAGGCCATGAAGAAGCTGAAAACCAGCATGACCGGGCTTCTGACTGCGATGCGGGTGAGCATCTGATATGCATGCTGGACGTTCGTCACATCGGTGGTGAGTCTGGTTACCAATGAGGATGTGGAGAAGCGGTCGATGTTGGCGAAGGAGAAATCTTGTACAGCGTAGTACAGGCCCCTACGGACATTCTTGGCAAAGCCGGTGGAGGCTCTCGCCGCAAAGTGTCCGGCCAGTACCCCAAAGAGAAGGGCGATCGAGGCGCAGAACAGCAAAAGAGCTCCCCACTTTATGATTTCGGAAAGATTTCCCGCATCGATGCCGCGATCGAGCAGGAAAGCCATGAGGAAGGGGATGGTGACATCCATGACGACCTCAAGCACGACAAAGAGAATGGTGAGGAAGGTGGGGCGCTTATTTTCCCCGACTTGCTTTCGTAAGTGTTTCAGCATCTGTAGGTTTCCAAAGTGGTTTTCAATTTCTCGGTGATGGCGAAGAACTGCTCAAGCTCCTCGTCGGAAAGGGCTTTCCTGAGTGTCGCCTCGAAGGAGTTGACCAGCATCAGATGCTCGTTGCAGAGAGCCTTTGCAGCATCGGTGAGGATCACCCGTTTCTGTCGCTTGTCCTGGGGGTCTTCAACCCGTCTCACCAAGTCTTCACTCTCCATCGAAGACAAGATGTTGGTCATGGTGGAGCGTCTGATGCCCAGATGTTGCTGCAGTACTGCTTGTTGTACTTCCTGGACGTTGTGGTGAGCAAAATAACCCAGGATGTGGCTGCGTACCGCTGTTGCGGCACAGCTCTGCTCATCCCTGAGCTGTTTTCCAATTGCTCGAGAAAGAAGATGGGAGAGGGTTTTGATCGTCAATCCAATGCGGGGCGTATCATCCATATATGTGTTTCCAATTGTTAGGTTGCTAACGATAATACAGAAAATACGCGATGAAGGCAACTCCCCACCAAAGAAGAAAGGTGAAGAAAAGCAAAGGCCCCGAGTGGGGCCCCTTTGCACTAGAAAAGCTGGGTGTAGGCTTTGAGCACCTCATCGCCCTCACAGCCGTTGAGCACCTTGGTTGCCAGGACCTTGCCCAGCTGGACTCCTTCCTGGTCGAAGCTGTTCAGATTCCAGACAAATCCTTGGAACATCACCTTGTTCTCATAGTGAGCGAGCAGTGCCCCCAGCGTTCTTGCATCCAAGCGTTTGGAGAAGAGCAAGCTTGAGGGCCTGCCACCGGGAAAGCGCTTGTTCGGGTTTGAGTCATCTTTTCCTTGGGCGAATGCGACGATCTGGGCAACCAGGTTCGCATTGAGCTTGGTCTGGCTGGTAGACCCCTCGACCACCACATCCCGCAAGTACTGTGATTCGGAAAAGCCGATGAACTGCAGGGGGATGATATCCGTCCCCTGGTGCAGAAGCTGGTAGAAGGAGTGCTGGCCGTTGGTGCCGGGCTCACCGAAGATTACCGGTCCGGTTGGGTAGGAGAGGGCCTGCCCATCTCGGTTCACCTGCTTGCCGTTGCTCTCCATATCCAGCTGCTGCAGATGAGCCGGGAAGCGGCTCAGTGCCTGGGAGTAGGGAAGGATGGCGGTGGTGGGACATGAGAGGGCATTTCGAAGATATACCCCGATGAGGGCATCAAGCAGAGCAGCGTTTTCGGTCACCTTCGTATTGAGAGCGAGCAGATCAGCCTCGTGAGCTCCTGCAAGCAGCTCGTTGAAGACCTCAAAGCCGAAGGCGAGCGAGAGAATTACCCCACCGACGGCACTGGTGCTGCTGTAGCGCCCGCCGATGTAGTCATCAATGAAGAAGGCTTCAAGAACAGAAGAGGAGGAGGCAAGCGGACTTGTCTTGCTGGTGACAGCCACCATGTGCTTGTCTGCATCGATTCCGCTGATGTTGCTCGCTTTGATGGCTTCCAAGACCAGATCACGGTTGGTGAGGGTTTCCAATGTCGTCCCGCTCTTGGAGACAAGGATGAAGAGTGTTCTCTCCAGGTCGAGCCTGCTGATGACAGCCTGGGCATCGTCGGGATCGACGTTGCTGATGAACTGTGCATCGAGGGTTTCATACCCTTCTGCTTCACACCACCCCTTCAGGGCAAGATACAAGGCTCTCGGGCCGAGGTCGCTGCCACCGATGCCTATCTGCACCACGGTGGTGAAGCGCTTGCCGGTGGAACCGAGGATAGCTCCGTTTCGTACGTCATCCGAGAATCTTTTGATCTTTTCCAGCTGCTGTTGGTAGAAGGAGAACTTGTCTTCCCCATCTGCAACCACGTCCTTACCGACCTTGCCTCGGGTGAGGTGGTGCAGCACAAGGCGCTTTTCACCGGTGTTCATCACCTCTCCATCGACGACGGCACGATACTTTTCGATCAGGCCCAACTCATCGCTGAGCTCTTGCATCAGATTCAGATGGATCTTGCCGATGGGCATGGCTGCATACTGATAGGAGAGCCCTCCTCCGGCAGAAACCAGGAAGGATGTGATTCGCTTCGCATCCAGCACCCGCTGGATCTGCTCTGGATCACATTGGCTGAGCTTGGCAAACGCTGTGCTTTGGTCGAGATTCTTGTATGTCATGGTTCTTCTCCTCAGGGTACACAAAAGCCCCCCCATTGTAGGCGGAGGGGCGTTGGTGTGCAAGCAGTGCTACTCCTCGATGTCGGGGATGCGGGTCTTGAAGCTCTCTTGCAGGTCTTCCTTGCTCATACCCTCGCGGAGGATGACAAAAATGGTGTCATCGCCTGCGAGTGTTCCAAGGATTTCCGGAATGGCCAGTACATCCAAGGCAATGCCGACCGAGTTTGCATGTCCAGGTCGGGTCTTGATGACGCCGAAGTTGCCGGAAAACTCGATGGAGAGGATACCTCTGCGGACGTCCTGGATATAGCTCTTCTCCGACTCGCTGATCAGGTCGTTCTCAGGGAGGCTGTAGTAGTATCCTGACCAACCATCGGAAATCTTGCCCACCTTGAGCATTTTCAGATCCCTCGAAAGCGTGGCCTGGGTGACCGAGTATCCTTCGTTTCTGAGCATCTCCAGCAGGGTGTCCTGGTTGTCGATTCTGTTGTTCTTGATTAATTCCTTGACCACCGCCAACCGGTTGTGTCGTTCCCTCATGGTTTGGATTCTCCTGGAATGGAATATTTATGCGATTTACACGAATAAAGATACAGTACTATCGAAACCATTGCAAGCTTCAAGGCCAGATATTTGTCCAACTCTTGACCTCTGGCCTCCCTTGTAGCAGACTACAGCATGATCGGTATTGGAGGAGGTTCCTATGACAATCGTGTATATTCTTTTGGCTCTAGTGGTGCTGCTCGGCCTCTATGTGGTGAGTGTCTACAACAGGTATGTCCGTCTGAGAAACCAGAGTGAGGAAGCGGAAAGTGCCATTGACGCACATCTGAAGCAGCGCTACGACCTGGTGCCAAACCTGGTGGAGACCGTCAAAGGGTACGCCAAGCATGAGGAGAAGACCTTTACCAGCGTCATTGAGGCACGCAACAAGGCGATGAGCGCTACCACCATGGTGGACAAGGATAGTGCCGACAAAGCCTTCAGCTCCACACTGAAGTCGCTCTTCGCACTCAGCGAAGCCTATCCCGATCTCAAAGCGAACCAAGGCTTTCTGGACCTTCAGGCCCAGCTGCAGAAGCTTGAGGAACAACTGCTCAATGCCCGCAAGTACTACAATGCGATCATCAAGCAACTGAACACCATCTGTGAGGTCTTTCCCTCATCCTTGGTTGCTGCGATGGTGCACTTTTCCAAGAAGCCCTATCTTTCCATCGAAGAAGAAGCCCGTGCCCGTGTCGAGGTTAAGTTTTGATGAAAAAATCAGCCCTGCTTGTCATCCTGCTTGTCATCTTTCTTGCATCTCTTGGTGCACAGGACTATGTGTTTGAGTCCTATCACCTTGAGATGGAAGCGAATCTTGACAACAGCTATGCGGTTGGAGAGACGATTGTAGCCAACTTCTCCACACCGAGGCACGGTATCTTTCGTGAGATACCGATCCGCTTCGGTAAGCAGAAGGTGAAGATCAGGGACCTGAAGGCAAACGAACCGATCAAGGAGGACTCCGTGTCCTCCGACTACATCACCTTCCGGCTTGGTTCTGAGAACCGGACGGTGACCGGTCTGAAGGAGTATCAGATCTCCTACACCTATGCCATCGGTGACGATCGAAACGATGAGTACGATGAGTTCTACTATAATCTGCTTGGTCCCGGTTGGCAGGCTCCGATCAAGGAGTTCACCTTCCGCGTAACGTTTCCCAAGCCGATCGACCCCTCGATGGTCTTCCTTACCGGAGGAATCTACGGCTCAACCGCCCAGCGGGGGAGTTTCACGGTCAGCTCCGACAGGAGGACCGTCAGCGGAAAGGCTGCCGACATGCAGGTTGGTGAAGCCCTGACGCTCAGGGTACAGATGGAAAACGGGTACTTCTCTGAAGTGAAGCCGTTTGTGGATTACACGATGCCGGCCTCCGTGCTTGCTCTGCTGATTGCCTTGGCAGCATCGGTGCATGCAACGCTGATTTTCCGCAAGTACGGACGCGATGATGTCTTTGTGCCTGTTGTTCGTTTTGAGCCGCCTGAGAATCTTTCTCCCTTGGAAGTCGGCTATCTCGCCGATGGGTCGGTGGACAACAAGGATATGACGAGCATGCTCTTCTACTGGGCGGACAAGGGCCTTATCTCCATCGAGGAGAAGGGTCGAAAGGACTTTGTATTTACCAAGCTTTTGGAGTGTCCTACCTCCAAGAAGCATGAGAAGAACTTGTTCAATGGCTTCTTTGCCTGCGGTGATGGAAATCAGGTCACCCTCAAGCAGCTGGAAAGTGGAAAGTTTGGTGATACCCTGGGCAAAGCCCGCACCGAGGTGGTTGCCTACTTCAGGGGAGACCGCAAGCTGCAGGACAGCAAGGCAGAGAAGATGCGAGCGGTGGGAATACTCTACGGTGCCCTGGCCTCGGTTCTGCTTGCCATCGGTTCCACCATCACCCTGATGGAAGGGGAGACGATGGTGCTGATGATCATTGGTATCTTCAGTGTAGGGTTTTCAGCCTTGGCTGCAAGCCGCCTGGTTGCCGTATGGGAGATGAGCTCAGCAATCAAAAAGGGCTTCAAGTTCTTTGGTCTGGCCCTGTATGCCTTGGTGATGACCCTCATTGCCTTCTTCTTTGAAGCATATGTCTTGGAGCATGGGATTTTCTTTTCCCTCGTCATCTCCCTTGCCTTGGTTCTGATTCCGGTCTATCTCGGCTTCTTGGCCATCGTCACCGGTAAGCGCAGTGCCTATGCACAGAAGAGGTTGGAAGAGATCGTCGGCTATCGGGATTTCATCAGCAAAGTGGAAATCGACAAGCTGAAATTGATGATCGATAGCGATCCCCAGCTCTTCTACCATGTCTTGGGATATGCAATTGTTCTTGGATTGGAGGATGTGTGGGCGAAGAAGTTCTCCAAGATAAGCTTTGCCGAGCCGAGTTGGTATGTGGGCAGCCGGCCTGTCCGGGATGCACTCTTTTACAGTGCGCTCTCCCATCGTCTCGGATCGGCTGTGGTTGAGAAGGCGGTCTATACCCAGGCAAAGAGTGGTTCACGTTCACCAATCGGTTCTTCCTTTGGTTCCAGTGGCTTCAGTGGAGGTGGTTTCGGCGGTGGCGGCGGTGGGGCATGGTAACCGCACAAAGCGTCAAGGCCGGGATATACCAGAACTTCAAGGGAGGCCTGTATGAGGTTCTTAAGTGCGTGGTCAACAGTGAGAGCCTTGAGTCGATGGTCCTCTACCGACCGGTAGGTTCGCCAACGCTCTGGGTTCGCCCTTACACCATGTTCTTCGAGGAAGTTGAGCGGGATGGCAAGAGGGCCCCACGCTTCCGGTTTGTTTCTGAACACGTCCAGTGATACAGAAAAACGGAGCCGAAAGGCTCCGTTCCCGTTACTGAATCATGAGTTGTATGGTTAGTTGCGATAGTTTCCGTGCATCGGCCGGGGCTTTGCAATCGCTTCGTTCACACGAAGATTGCGCCCACCGAAATCCTTGCCATCAAGCTGGGAAATTGCGGCGTCGGCTGCTGCATCCTCCTCCATCTCCACGAATGCAAACCCCTTGGGGCGGCGTGTTTCGCGGTCAATGATGATATTGGCACTCAAAACGGTGCCGTACTGTGCGAACAGGTCCCGAAGTTCTTCTTCGGAAGTGTTGTAACTCATGTTTCCAACATAAATTTTCTTTGCCATTCAAAGCATCCTTCACAGGCTCAGCCTGTATTGCAATATTGCTTCATGTGGCGCAGTCTTGAACTCTTACCTGTCTGCGGGAGCGATTCAGTAACGCACGCGTGCGAACATTTAGGAATTACGTATCAGCTGCAACACAAAATCGAAAGCACTTGAACGGTAGCACGCGCCCAATGGGCTGTCAATTCTCCGCCCTCTCCAAAGCTGGTGGTTTTTCTTGCCTCTAGGCAGGGGCTTTTACTCTTGCATTTCTTAAACATTCTTTGCATGATGTCGAACATGAACAGCAACATACTCGGATTAATCATTTCATTTCCCTTTTTAGCAGTGGTAATAGCAGTAGGGATTCTGCTCAAACGTCTCTTTTCGATTTCCAGTGAGTCGATGCGCAAATTCATCCATATCGGGGTATCCAACTGGTGGTTCATTGAGGTGAACTACTTCACTTCTCTTGGCTATGCCCTGCTTGGGCCGATTGCATTCATCATTCTCAACAGCCTCTTTACCTTTCTTGGGTGGGGCAAGAGTCTGGGAATGGATGACAAGAAGCGCAATTATGGATTGATATATTTTCCCATCACCTTGCTGATTTTGGTGATCCTGCAGTTCCAAGGCGTCGTTTCTTCGCTTTCCTGTACGATTGCTGTCATGATCATGGGCTACGGAGACGGTCTTGCAGCCCTCATCGGAGCAAAGTGGGGGAAGAAAAAGCTCCCGCTTACTTTTGCAGTCAAGTCCTATCTGGGGAGTCTGGTCATGGCTGTGGTGAGTTTCATCGTCACCTTCATCGGCCTGGTTGCGTTCACCAGTGTCGGCCTGCCCACCGTGGTGCTGGTTTCTCTGGTGATCGGCCTTTTGTGCAGTGCAGCCGAAGCAGTCACACCCTTCGGCTTGGATAACATCACCGTCCCCTTCTTGGCCCTGCTGGTCCTTGAGGTACTGCTATGAGCCGGTATGCCAACCTGGTAGAGCCCAACGGATCGCTCGCTTCGCTCTTCAATCAGGTGTTTTTCTCCCTGCCGTTTGCGTTCTGGGCCTTGGTTCTCATCATGCTTGTGGTGTCTGGAGCATCCTATCGCAGCAAGCAACTGACGGCAGGTGGTGCTGTTGCCGCTTTTCTGGTTGGATTCATCCCTACCTATGTTCTGGGCTTTGGCGCACTTGCAACTCTTTTGCTCTTCTTCATCGCCGCGGGTGTCCTGGGTAAGATTGCAAAGCGCATCAATACCTTTGATGTCATGAAGATCCACAAGAAGGGTGGAACCCGTGATGCTGTTCAGGTGTATGCGAATGGGTTCATGGCCTTGCTTGCAGGGCTTCTGTACGCACTGAATCCCTCCATGCCATTCTTGGTGATGTTCGGCTCAGCCGTCGGAGAGGCAGCAAGTGATACGTTTGCAAGTGAAGTAGGTATTCTCTCCAAGACAAAACCGGTCTCCATCATCACCGGAAGGCCGATGACGCCCGGCCTGAGTGGGGCTGTCAGCCCGCTCGGACTCGCTTCCGGCTTGTTGGGGGCTGTGCTCATCGGGCTCTGTTTCTGGGGTTGTTTCCTTCCCATTTCGCCAAAAAGTGCTGCCTATGCCTCGGTGGTTGCACTCAGTTCGTTCTTCGGTTGTCTCATCGACAGTGTGCTGGGAGCAACATTGCAGGCCCATTACTACGATGAGGTCAATGACCGTATCACCGAACGCTCCGAGGTGGATGGGCGCACGCTTCCGCTCGAGCGGGGTATCCGTTGGATTGACAACGACATGGTGAACTTCATCAGCAATGTGATTGCCGCCGTTTTCGGCATGTCCATGAGCCTCTTGGTTGGTTAAGTTGCATTTTCCCCTTGCTTCTTGGCGAGTTTATTTGTATGTTACATCACGGTGGACCCGAGAAGGGTCTGCTATGTGTTATCGCACCACATATTCTTTAAGTGAGGATATTTAGTATGGCAAAACAATTGCAGTTCAGTGAAGAGGCACGCAAGTCATTGGTGACTGGTGTCGAGAAGATCTCCCGCGCAGTCATGTCGACGCTTGGCCCGAAGGGACGCTTGGTCGTCCTTGACAAGAAGTTCGGCGCTCCCACCGTAACGAAGGACGGTGTATCCGTAGCTCGTGAGATTGAGCTTGAGGATCCGTTTGAAAACATGGGTGCACAGCTTCTGAAGGAAGTCGCCACCAAGACCAATGATGTCGCCGGAGACGGTACCACCACCGCTACCGTTCTTGCTTGGTCCATCACCAAGGAGGGTATGAAGAGTGTTGCTGCCGGGGTGAACCCGATGGGCATCCGCCGTGGCATCGACAAGGCCGTCGCAGACGCGGTAGTCGAGATCAAGAAACAGGCAAAGATGATCAAGGACAAGGAAGAGATCTCACAGGTAGCTTCCATCAGTGCCAACAACGACCGCACCATCGGCGATGAGATCGCCAATGCCATGGAAAAGGTCGGCTTGGATGGCGTCATCACCGTTGAGGAGTCCAAGACCATCGAGACCACCACCGACTTCGTTGAGGGTATGCAGTTCGACCGCGGCTATCTGTCCGCGTATTTCTGCAACAACCGCGACACCATGACCTCAGTGCTCGATGACCCGTTCATCCTTATTTATGACAAGAAGATTTCCAACATGAAGGAACTTCTGCCGATCCTGGAGAAGATTGCACAGTCCAGCAAGCCGCTGCTCATCATTGCAGAGGATGTGGATGGCGAGGCTCTCGCTACCTTGGTCGTCAACAGCGTCCGCGGTATCCTGAATGTCGTTGCCGTCAAGGCTCCCGGCTTCGGTGACCGCCGCAAGGCCATGCTTGAGGATATCGCCATCCTTACCGGAGGCGAGGTGATCAGCGAAGAGCTTGGTCTGAAGCTTGAGAACGCAGACCTGTCCCAGCTTGGTAGGGCCAAGAGCGTGAAGGTGGAAAAGGAAAACACCACCATCATCAATGGCAACGGCAAGGCGAGCGACATCAAGGATCGCATTGCCCAGATCAAGGTACAGATCGGTGATACCACCAGTGACTACGACCGCGAGAAGCTTCAGGAGAGACTTGCAAAGCTTGCAGGCGGTGTCGCGGTTCTGAATGTCGGTGCTGCCACTGAGGTTGAGCTGAAGGAGAAGAAACACCGGGTCGAGGACGCCTTGAGCGCAACCCGTGCTGCCATCGAAGAGGGTGTCATCCCCGGCGGTGGTGTTGCTCTTGTCCAGGCTGCCCAGACTCTGGAGAAGACTGACCTGAGCAAGATGACCGAAGATGAGAAGGTCGGGTACAAGATTGTACGCCGCGCCCTGGAGGAGCCTATCCGCCAGATTGCGCAGAACGCAGGTCTCGACGGTTCGCTCATTGCCGACAAGTGCAAGCACGAGAAGGCCGGCACCGGTTTTGATGCCGAAAACTTCAAGTGGGTCAACATGTTCGAAAGCGGAATCATCGATCCGGTGAAGGTAACCCGCAGTGCCCTGCAGAATGCAGCGTCCATTGCATCCCTGATCCTGACCACCGAATGTGCCATCACCGATATTCCTGCTCCCCAAGCTCCCCCCATGGGCGGCGGGGCCGAAGGAATGGGCGGAATGATGTAACGATTTGAGCTTTGAGCGGGGGCCGCAGTGTTGCGGCCCCTCTTTCCGTATAAAGCACCGAAATATGGTAAAACTTGACTACCATGTAGTGAACGTGCTACGTTTATCGATACTTGGAAAATTGGATGCGAAGGTAACTTCCACCTCTTTTCTGCATCCGATTTCTTGCAAAGTGAGGATCACCCATGTTTTCATTGCTTAGTGCTATGGCTGCCCCAGAGGCATCTGGAGGTGCCGCAGGTTCCACCGGCTCCATGATGACGACCTTCGTAACGTTCGGTCTCATCATTGTCATCTTCTATTTTTTGATCATCCGTCCGCAGAAAAAGCGTGACAAGGAGACCAAGGAGATGCTTGCTGCCATCAAGAAAGGGGACAAGGTGGTCTCCATTGGTGGTATTCACGGTACTGTCTTGGCGGTCAAGGAGACCACTGTAGTAGTAAAGGTCGATGACAATACCCGCATCGAGTTCTCCAGGAATGCAATCAGCAGCATCGTCGACCGCAAGGCCGAAGGCACTTCCGCTTCCAGCAAAAAGAAGGCGAAGAAGGAAGAGCAGGTCAGCGCCCCCGAGACGAAGGGTGAGAGTGCTGCCGTTGAAGCTGATGCCGAGAAAAAAGACAACAACTAATCTATTTAAGACAATCTGGAGAATATCATGAAAAAACGGAGTCGTCTGGTGGTCGTTCTGGTGGTCGTCTTGTTGTGCGGATACTTCTTGTATCCCACGATTGCGTGGTATGGATTCGTACCGCAGGACGCCAAGGAACTGGCAACAGGCTCAAATGTACAGATTAAGGAGTACTCTCGTGGACAGGCTTCACGGGATCTTCGTGCACTGAAGGATCTGGTGGTACAGGATGCTCAGCAGGCCTTGCCCTCGGAGTATGCATACCTCAAGGATACTGCCAAGGCCAACTACAAGGCCATGAAGCGCCCGGTCCCCAGAACTTGGACGATCGAGGCTCTCTTTGCAGGCTTCTACAACGAACAGGGTATGTTCGATGCCGCAGAGTCCTATTATCGGACCAGCCTGCTTGAGCTGAAAGCCTTGGGCAACAAGGCTCTCCAGCTCGGCCTGGATCTTCGCGGTGGTATGAGCATCCTGCTTGAAGCCGATACGGTGGCTTTTGAAGCGAAGAAGGGTTCCAGTGCTTCGGCTGCCGAGATTTCAGCGGCAATCCGCCAGGACATCGAGATCCTGGAGAAGCGCATCGACCAGTTCGGCGTCAGTGAGCCGGTCATCCGTTTGCAGGGAAGTGACCAGATCCTCATCGAGGTACCTGGTGCTGCCGATCCCGAGCGCGTCAACTCCTTCCTCCGCGGCAAGGGTTCTTTGGTCTTCAAGATGGTTGACAATGAACTCAGTGCACAGCTTGAGCAGTACTATCTGGCAAATCCGTCTGAAGTCTACACCGACACCGGTGCCCTGAAGCAGCCTTCCTTCCTGCCCGCAGGAAAGATTGCAGCCGGATACTATGTCAGTGATGAGTATGGCATCGATGAGCTTGAGCGCTACGTAGTCATCGAGGAAGAGATTGGTTTGGATGGTATGCATCTTGAAAGTGCAACCACGGCAACCGATGGCATCACCGGCAGACCGGTGGTCAACTTCCAGCTTGACAGCCTTGGCGGAGATATCTTCTACAAGCTGACCTCCACCAACGTGGGCAATACCCTTGCAGTGGTCATGGACGGAAAGGTCAAGGCCATGGCAACCATCAATGAGGGTATCCGCAACCAGGTCCAGATCTCCGGCTTCAACGCCGAAGAAGCAAGTGACCTGGCCATCGTACTGCGCACTGCAGCCTTGCCGATCGAGTTGGTTGTTTCCAGCCAGCAGGCAGTGGGTGCAACCCTTGGTGAGGATGCCGTCAATGCAGGCGTGAAAGCGATTGCCGTCGGCCTGATTCTGGTCATCATCCTCATGTTTGCCTACTACCACGTCAGTGGCTTGGTTGCAGACCTGGCCCTGTTGTTCAACCTGTTCATCATGATCAGCGTGCTCTCTGCCTTCAACTTCACCCTGACCCTTACCAGTGTCGCCGGCCTCATTCTCACTTTGGGTATGGCAGTCGACACCAATGTCATCATCTTTGAGCGCATCAAGGAAGAGCGAAGGCTTGGCAAGAGTGACATCGCTTCGATCAAAGCAGGTTTTGACAAGGCTTTCTGGACCGTCATGGACGCCAATATCACTACGATCATTGCCGCCCTGGTTCTCTCCCAGCTGGGAAGCAGTTCGGTCAAAGGCTTTGCTAATACACTCGCCATCGGTATCGTCAGCTCGGTGTTCACCGCTCTGTTTGTATCGCATCTGATTTTTGATGCGACCGTTGCTCACCGCGAGGGTAAGAAACTGCACATCAGCTGGAGGAAAAACTAAATGCTTAAGAAAGATATTCCTGTCATCAAACTTCGCTGGTATTCCTGGGCTTTGGCTGGAGTCCTCCTGCTTGCCGGAGCAATCTCCTTGATTGCCTTCGGTGGATTCAACCTTGGTGTTGACTTCGAAAGCGGGCTGAGCCAGCGCATCCAGATTGCTCCGGTCGGTCTTGAGGTCACCTACAGTGGCAACAAGGATGCGGTGCTCTCCATCAGCGGTTCTGCTCTCTCGCTTGAGGTTCGCGGTGATGAAGGGGTTTCCACCACTTCGTTCCGCTTCGCCGCCCATCCCACTGCAAAAGATCTTGCTTCAGCCCTTTCCGGCGTTGCCCAGGTCTCTGCAACCGCAGTGGACGGCTCGCTTAGGAGTGAGGATCTGCTCTCCGGTTACGGCTTCCCTGCAACCCTTTCTGCTACACCCACAAGGTTGAACTTCCAGAGCGCTGGCAACACTTCCATTGAGGATGTCCGCTCGGCTCTGTCAGCCTTGGGCAATGTGAAAGTGCAGACAGTTGGATCCTCTTCCAGCCAAACCTTCCAGGTTCGTTTGGGGATCAAGGACAACGCTACCCAGTCTTCCATGGAAGAAGAGGTGAAAGTTGCCCTTGCAACTCACTTCGGTGAAGGCAATGTGGTGGTGCTGCAGAGCGATTACATTGGTCCGAAATTCAGTGCTACCCTGCTTTCCAGCTCAATTTTGGCGATTGTGGTTGCCATGGCGTTGATTCTTGTCTACGTCTGGTTCCGCTTCCGTTTTGCCTACGCAGTTTCCTCCCTGATCGCATTGCTGCATGACATCCTGATGATGCTCACCGTCATCTCGCTGTTGCGCCTTGAGTTCTCCAGTACAACGATTGCAGCCCTGCTGACGATCATCGGGTACTCGCTCAACAATACGATCGTTATCTTCGACCGTGTCCGTGAGAACGTGACGCTCAACAAGGAGGCTTCCCTTTCGGCCCACATTGATCGCAGTGTGACCCAGTCGATGGGCAGAACCATCATGAGCGCCGTCACCACCTTGGTTGCGATTCTCCCTCTGGCAATCTTTGCCTCGGGTGATATCCAGCTCTTCGCGGTGAACATGGGCTTCGGCATTCTCTTTGGTACCTTCTCCTCCAACCTGCTTGCTCCGGCAATGCTTTATTGGATCAGCAAGGCCCAGAAGAAGGCCAATGTCGAAAAGGCGGTTCAGAAGACCGAGTAGGCTGAAAACACAGCTTATCTTCAAAGCGCTGCCGTGGGGTTACCTTACGGTAGCGTTTTTGTCATACTGGGGAACTATGAAGATAGTACTGTCCAAGACAATGGGGTATTGCAATGGTGTCTCACGTGCACTCGATTTGGCCGAGCAGGCCATTGGGGAAGCCAAGGAGAGGCAATTGCCCGTGTACTCATTGGGGAAACTCATCCATAACCGGCAGGTGTGCGAGCATTTTGCCAATGAGGGCCTTGAGGAGATAGCTCATCCTGATGGCCACGATACAGGTGTGGTCATACTCAGGGCGCATGGCATTCCGGACCGCCTCCGCAACGAGTTTATTGAAGCTGGCTTTACGTTGGTGGATGCAACTTGCCCGGTGGTCAAGCGCAATCTCCGTCTCATCGCCCGGTACAGCAAAACCCATTCCATTCTGGTAGTCGGACATAAGGGACACCCTGAATCGGTAGCGATGCAGGGGGTGATGGTCGAAGGCCGTGTCTGTCCCACCACCCTGATTTGTGATGATATGCATGTACCCTGCATTCCCAAAGAGAGCAAGTATGCAGTGTTTGTCCAGACCACCTTCGACCAGCAGCTCTGGACGGAGATCCGCAGTGCTTTGGTGAAACAGACGCAAACAGGGTCCGAAATACTTTTTGTCAATGAGATCTGCCCCAACTCGGTCAACCGTCGTGAAGCGGTGATCGAATTGGCCGAACAGTGTGATGCGGTGGTGGTCATAGGAGGCAAGGAGAGTGCCAATACCAGGGCTCTCTATACACTGGTGCGGGAGTTGGGCAAGATGGCCTGGCATATAGAGAATGCAACAGAGGTTACCCTACACATGCGTGAGTATGCTACACTGGGAGTGACGGCAGGAGCCTCCACCCCCTCATCCTTGATCGACGAGGTTGTACAGAGTCTGCAACAGGAGTAGTGCATGAACACAACGAACAAAGGGATTCCCATTCCCACCATCAAGCGTTTCCCCTCGTATCTCAGATTGCTCAAGGGGTATCGGGAAGAGGGTATGCAGACTGTCTCGGCTACTGTGTTGGCCGAGGAGTTGGGGCTTAAGCCGATTCAGGTCCGTAAGGATATCTCTTGCACCGGCATTGAAGGAAAGCCCAAGGTAGGCTTTACCGTCATCAAGCTCATAGATGCAATCATTCATACCCTGGGTTGGGACAACGCAACCGATGCCATTCTCATCGGTGCCGGGCATCTTGGCTCAGCACTTGCCCGGTACGAGGGCTTCGAGAGCTATGGGCTGAAGATTGTGGCCGCCTTTGACATCGACCCAAGCAAGTGCGGATCGTTTTTGGGGGAGGTACCGGTCTTTCCGCTCGATCAGCTCAGCCGATACATCGAGGAGAATCACGTGAATATCGGTGTCCTTGCCGTTCCAGCCGTCCAGGCTCAGGAAGTAGCTGAGCTGCTGGTCTCTTGTGGCATCCTCGCCATTTGGAACTTTGCACCGAAAGATTTGAAGCTGCCGGAGCGGGTTGTCGTTCAGCGAACCGACCTTGCGACCAGTTTTGCCGTGCTCTCTGCAAAGGTAAAACGAAAGATGAGCAAGGAAGAGCTGCTTGGAGAAGAGGACGAGTGGTAAATCATTTTCAATGATTTGGTGGAAAATTCTCTGAATGTAATAAATAATGTGAAGTTTGTAATAATAAAAAACGTTTCTGCTGAATAATATACCAATTAATAGGTGATTGATATCAAATAAAATACCTTGCTACGTAAATTTATTGACGTTTTCCTCGTGTTCGCGATAGTATATGCGCACTATAAGAACACGAGGTTTTCAGTATGGAAAAATTGGTCGTCGAACTCTGTATGGGAAGCTCCTGCTTTGCTCGTGGCAATGCACAAACACTTGCCGCCTTGGAAACCTTTCTCAAGGAGGAGGGGCTTGGAGAGCGCGTTGAGTTGGTCGGCCATCTCTGCCTCGGTGCTTGCTCGAAAGGTCCCAATCTGAGAATCGGGGAAACAACGTATCATGGACTTGATACCGCATGTGTCCTGGATCTGGTCAGCTCTGCACTCAAAGAGATGGGAGCGAGGGCATGATCCACCCCATCTATACCGAGCTCACCGAGTGTCGTGACTGCTACAAGTGTGTACGTGGTTGTCCGGTGAAGGCCATCCAGGTAAAGGATGGTTCGGCAGTGGTCGTCAAAGATCGCTGCATCTACTGCGGACACTGCGTGGATATCTGTCCTTCCCATGCAAAGAAAATCCGAAATGACCTTGCACGGGTCCGCCAGTTTCTCACCAGTGGTCGGAAGATCTACTGCAGTCTTGCCCCCTCCGCCGCATCAGAGTTCCCCGATGGCATGGATGCCTTGGTTCTCGCCTTGCACCGGCTTGGATTCAGCGGCGTCAGCGAAACCGCTTTGGGAGCCGCCTTGGTCAATGAGGCCATAGAAACCTATGCCCAAGAGCATGGGGGCGTTTGCAACGATATTTCCACTGCCTGTCCGACCGTGGTACAGACCATCAGAAAATACTACCCATCCCTGATTGGGCATCTGAGCAAGATACCCTCCCCACTGCAGTGCCACAGTGCATACCTTCGCAAGCTGTACGGCCAAGAGATCGGCATTGTGTTCATCGGGCCTTGCATTGCAAAGAAGGTGGAAGCGGACGAGACTCCCGGTTACCCCGATTTCTCCCTCACCTTTGAGGAACTTCGCACCTGGCTCGCTCTTGAACATCTTGATCTCGCTCTGCTTTCCGAACAGGTTGCCAGTGATGCAGAACCTGCCCCTTGCTTCGTGCCAGCCAGGGCAGGCAAATCGACGCTCTATCCTGTGGAGGGCGGCATGATAGCCTCCCTTGCCTGGGGATCCGACCCCTTCCAGACCAATGCGGTGGCCATCAGCGGTTCAAGTCAGGTTGTCAGCACCCTCTCAGGGATGCAGTGCGGCCAGGAGCACAATAACTTTTTGGAGCTGCTCTTCTGTGAAGGTGGATGCATCAACGGCCCCGGAGCACAGAAAGGCCGTTCCTCAGCCTCAAAGAAGGCCCTTGCCTCGCGCTATACCCGTAGTCGCATCGCAGGTAAAGGACCTACCTTCGCTGGTGATCACGCGTTTGTCCGCCTTCTGTTGGAGAAGGGGTACTCCCTCATCCAGCAACCCGGGAAGGCAGAGACAGACCTTCCGGTCTCCTCGTTTGTTTCCAAGCATAGTGAGGATGAGATTGGGCGTACCCTGAAATTCCTCGGCAAGCGGGACAAGGCTGAGGAGCTGAACTGCGGCGGTTGTGGCTACAACAGTTGCAGGGAGATGGCCATCGCCTACCTTGATGGCATGGCCGAACCCGAAATGTGCGTTACCAAGATGAGAAAGGAAGCCCAGAGCAAGATAGATGTGCTTCTGCGCACCATCCCCATCGGGGTCGTCATCGTGGACGACCAACTGCGCATTGTCGACTGCAACTCCAGTTTTCTTCACCTCTTCAGCGAGGTTGACTTCACCATCGAAGGGGATTTGCTCAACTTGGTCGGCGGCCTTCCCCTCGAGCGTTTTGTCCCCTTCCATGAGAAGTTCCGTGACCAGTTTTCCAATGCACGGGTACAGCAGTACCGGCTGCACTACCAGGACAAGTTTCTGAAGGTAACGTTCTTCTCGGTGGAAAAGCAGCATCTGGTGGGAGCTCTCTTTGAGGATATCACCACGCCCACCGTACGCCGTGAGACAGTGATCAAGAAGGCTGAGGATGTCATCCAGAAGAGTTTGGAGACGGTGCAGCAGATTGCTTCCCTGTTGGGGGAGAACGCCGCGGAGACGGAGATCATGCTCAACAGTCTCATCGACGCCTTCAAGGTGCCGGCAGTCAATCAGAGTGATGGGTTTACCAAGGAAGAGTCATGAACGATATCTTCATCGATGTGGATTATGCCCAGATATACAAGCACGGTCAGAAGATTGGCGGAGATGTGTTTTTGCTCAGCCGGAATCCTGAGAATGACCAGATTGTCTGTACCCTCAGTGATGGCTTGGGCAGTGGGGTGAAGGCTAATGTGCTTGCAAGCCTCACCGCACGGATGGCCCACAAGCTGAGTTTCAGCCCGATGGATCTCACGCACTCTGCCCGTATCATCATGAACACGCTTCCGGTCTGTAAGGAGCGCAAGATCAGCTATGCCACCTTTACCATCGCCGATATCCGTCACGAGAAAGGCGAGGAGGTGAGGGTGAATCTGGTTGAGTACGACAACCCCTCCGCTCTGGTGTTCCGTGGTGTGAACAGCTATCTTTGGCAGCCTGAACGAATCGACCTTGAGAGGGAAGGGGCTTTCAAGCAGGAAGTGCTCGGCCACTCTCAGCTGAAGCTCTCCATCGGAAGCCGTTTGGTGATCTTCAGTGATGGTGCTACGCAGGCAGGAATGGGGAAATCCCTTCCTCTGGGCTGGCGCCTTGAGGGTGTTCGGAGCTTTGCCCAAGCCCAGATAGAGGCCAACCCGGATATCTCCAGCCATGACCTGGCCCAGGCGATTGTCTGCAGGGCCCATAGTCTCGACCGGCTCAGCGCAAAGGATGACATCACCTGCATGGTGGTCTATGTGCGCAAGCCCCGCAGGACGTTGGTGGTGACCGGTCCCCCGTTTACCGTCGAGCATGATCAAGACTTGGTGGAGAAGATCCGCCTCTTTGAGGGGAAGAAGATAGTCAGCGGAGGGACGACGGCACAGATTGTCAGCCGTCTTCTTGCCAAGCCGCTGAAGGTCGATATGAGTTGCTGGTCACCTCAGGTTCCTCCCTGCTCGATCATGGAAGGGATCGATCTGGTGACCGAAGGGATGCTTACCTTAAGCAAGGTGGCCATCGCCTTGGAACAGAAGAAACCGGTTCGCTCACTGCCCAACGATGCAGTACGAAAGTTTATCCAGGTGATGCAGGAGAGCGACCAGGTACACTTCATCGTAGGAACGAAAATCAATGAGGCTCACCAAGATCCGAATATACCGGTGGAGATTGGGATACGCAGAACCCTGATAGGCAGGTTGCGCAAGGCCTTGGAAGACAATTATCTGAAAGAGACGTCACAGGAATATATCTGACGGAAGGAGAATGGGATGGGAAAGAAAGAGCGCGTGTCAGTCAAAATTTGTGTGGGAACCGCCTGCTTTGTGCAAGGTGGTGCCGATCTTCTGCTGTACAATGAGTTCCTTGATCCAGTGGTTTTGGGTGGCTGTGATATTGAAGGGGTTTCCTGCCTCGGTGGGTGCAAGGATCCCAACGCCAAAGACCGTCCTCCCTATGTCCAGATCGGAGGCGTCATCCATGGGGACATGACCCAGGAGAAGCTGTGCAAGTTGCTTGCGGAGGCTGTCCATGCTTGAGTTGAACAACCAGTATACGGTGATGAAGCGACAGGTCCATGCAGAGGTGCTCAAGGCATTCTTTGCAGGGACGCTGGAGCAGGAGGTGGATGCCCTTCCCATCAAGATCATCCCCAAGGCAAGGATTGCCAACAGATGTTGCATCTACAAGGAGCGGGCCATGGTCCGCTACCGCATCATGGCTCTGATGGGCATCAACATCGAGACAGAGGATGATGAGCTGAAAAGCCTCTCTTCCTACGTCCGGGAGGTCATGGAGAAGGACAAACATGTTGCCCCCATCCTGACGACCATCAGTACTGCCTGTTCATCCTGTCCTCCAGACCGTTACCTGATCAGCGAGGCTTGTCGCGGTTGTTTCGCCCGGCCCTGCTTGGCAAACTGCCCGAAAGACTGCATCACCTTCTCCAATGGCCAGGCTCACATCGATGATGCTCGCTGCATCCGCTGCGGCAAGTGCAAGGAAGTCTGCCCTTTCCATGCCGTGGTGCATATTCCTGTACCGTGTGAGGAGGCTTGTCCGGTCAATGCGGTGAAGAAGAACGAGGAAGGCTATGTCGAGATCGACTATCAGAAGTGCATCAGCTGTGGTCGTTGTGCCATGAGCTGCCCCTTTGGTGCCATCGTTGAGCGATCGGGTGTCATGCCGGTGGTCAAGATGCTCAAGGCATAAGAGCACGTGACCGCCCTCATAGCCCCTGCCATCGAAGGGCAATTCCCCGGAACCCTTGCCCAGATCAAGCAAGCGCTTCTAGCGACTGGGTTCTCTTCGGTTATGGAAGTCTCCCAAGGTGCTGAGACAACCAGCCTCCATGAAGCCCATGAGTTGAGTGAGCGCAAATCTGAAGGGAAGGGGTACATGACCACAAGCTGCTGCCCTGCCTACATGGAACTGGTGGACAAGCATCTTCCTTTCCTTGGTGAGCGTCGTTCATCAGCACTCTCCCCGATGGGCTATGCCGCCCTGGAAGCAAAGAAGGCGAATCCCCAGACCAAGACGGTCTTCATCGGACCCTGTCTTGCCAAGAGGGTTGAGGCTGCAAAGCTGAAAACCATCGATGGGGTGTTGACCTTCAGTGAGCTGGCGAGCCTCTTCATTGCAAAGGGCGTGGACGTGCGGGAGATGGAGAAGGCTGACCTTGGAAAGACTGAGTCCTTCGAGGACTGCCGTGAGTTTGCCCTCAGCGGAGGGGTTGCGTCCTGCGTACTCAGCCGGTATGCAAAAGCCGATGAGGTGTCTGTGCTTCCGATCAACGGCATCGACAAGAAGATGTTCCGCACCATGAAGATCTGGGATAAGCGCCAGCCTGAGGCTGACCTGATCGAGGTCATGTGCTGTGAAGGGGGTTGCATCAACGGTCCCGGCGTGGTAGTAAAACCCTCGGTAGCTTTGAAGCTGAGAGGTGGCAACAAGGCTGCCGCTCCGGTGAAGGCGATGCGCTCCATTGTGGGAGCAAGGGAGTAGGAAGGATGCACGATTTGGGAAGCGGTTCGGTTCTTGGGCAGCTCGAGGCTCTGGTTGATGGATGGGATGGCAGCATCGAGAGAAGATACTGTCATCTCGCCAACGCAGCAGCCTTCCTGTATGAGCAGATGGACGATGTCATCTGGCTGGGTTTCTATCTGACATATGGTTCAGAAGGCACATTGATGCTCGGTCCCTTCCAAGGAAAGCTTGCCTGTACCGATATCCAGTTCGGACGGGGTGTCTGTGGCAACGCCGCCCAGGAGAAGAGGAGCATTCGCATCGCTGATGTCCACACCTTTGCCGGCCACATTGCATGTGACAGTGCAAGCAACAGTGAGCTGGTGGTGCCGCTCTTCGATTCGAACCACCAGGTGGTCGGAGTCCTGGATGTGGATAGTGCCAGTTTCAGCCGGTTTTCTGAAGTTGACCAACAGCTGCTTGAAGGAGCTGCAAAGATTCTTTCACGAGCATTGTGGACTTGACTAATCGAACAATTGTGCGCATGCTACAGGCTGAGGCGTTGAGAAAGACGAGTAGGCGGAAGCGGAGCCACAGAGAGGATTCCCGAGGTTGAGAGGAGTCTGGCAGGCGCCCGATGAAAACCCCTTTTGAGCCGCATACCGAACGGGCAACCCAGTAGACTATGCCGCACACCTGGCGATACAGGTACAATGAGCGTCTTTTCCGGTGTTTCAGAGCTGGGAAAGGAAGCAAGGTGGAACCGCGGAACATGAGAGCTCTCATGTCTTCGTCCTTGCCGGATACGGAACATGCCGTACCGGAGAGGGAAGGCATGAGGGCTTTTTTTTAGTATATGCATCCTAATAGGATGAGGAGGAGATAGTATGGCAAAGGAAGAAGCGGGAGAGAGACTCTCCAGGATCAGACACTCGATGGCGCACGTTATGGCCGAGGCAGTGCTGCAGATGTTCCCCACTGCCCAGATAGCAATCGGACCAGCGATCGAGAATGGTTTTTACTACGATTTTGAACTGCCAAGGCAGTTGGTGACCGAAGACCTTGAAGAGATCAGTGAGCGCATGAGAGCCATCATCAGTGAGGGCAAGCCGTTTGAACGAACGGTGGTCAGCCGCGCTGAGGCTCAGCAGAAATTTGCCGGGCAGATCTACAAGCAGGAGTTGCTCCAGGCAATTCCTGAGGATGAGGAAGTGTCACTCTACAACCAGGGTGGCTTTACCGACCTGTGCCGCGGTCCCCACGTAGAAACGACCAAGGAGCTGAAGGGTGATGCCTTCAAGCTCATGAGCATCGCCGGTGCGTATTGGAGAGGCAAGGAGACCAACCAGATGCTGACCCGCATCTACGGTACTGCTTGGTCGAATGCCAAGGAGCTCAGGCTCTATATGCAGCACCTTGAGGATGTGGAGAAGCGCGATCACCGCAAATTGGGCAAGGATCTCGATCTGTTCAGCCTTCACGAGGAGGCAGGTCCTGGCCTGGTCTACTGGCATCCGATGGGCGCAAGGATCCGTCAGGCCATCGAGACCTTCTGGAGGAGCGAGCACTACGCAAACGGCTATGAGATGGTCTATACCCCCCATATCGGGCGCTCCTGGCTCTGGGAGACCAGTGGTCACCTGGGTTTTTACAAGGAAGGCATGTACCCTCCGATGGAGATGGACAAGAGCGACTACTATGTAAAGCCGATGAACTGCCCGTTCCATATCATGATCTATAAGAACAGCAAGCACTCCTATCGCGACCTTCCGTTCCGCTGGGCGGAGCTTGGGACGGTCTATCGCTATGAGAAGGCCGGTGCCATGCACGGGCTGATGAGGGTACGTGGGTTTACCCAGGATGATGCACACCTGTTTGTCACCCCCGATCAGATGAATGAGGAGATTCTTGAAGTCTTGCGGTTTAGCCTCCATATGCTGCACAGCTTTGGGTTCACTGAGATCAATGCCTATCTGTCAACCATGCCTGAGAAGTCGGTGGGCGATCCTGCTCGTTGGGCTGATGCTACCGAAGCTCTACGCAAGGCTATTGAGGCAGAGGGTCTCTCCTACGAGGTGGATGAGGGCGGTGGAGCGTTCTATGGTCCGAAGATCGACCTGAAGATCAAGGACGCCATCGGCCGTGAGTGGCAGCTCTCGACGGTGCAGTTCGACTTCAACGAACCGGAACGCTTTGACATGACCTTCGTCGACAAGGACGGAGTGGAGAAGCGCCCCTACATGATCCATCGCGCCCTGCTTGGTTCCATCGAGCGCTTCTTTGGCGTTCTCATCGAGCACTATGCAGGAGCTTTCCCCCCGTGGCTTGCTCCGGAGCAGATCAAGCTCATTCCTGTCGGGGAGAACTTCTTCGACTATGCGAAGCAGCTTGAGATGCGCCTGCGCAAGGAGGGCTTCAGGGTCAGTGCCGACCTCGGCGATGACCGCATGAATGCCAAGATCCGCAACGCCCAGCAGCTGAAGATCCCCTACATGGTGATCATCGGCGAACGTGAAGCGGAGAATGATCAGGTCTCGGTTCGCTACCGAAGCGGAAAGCAGGAGAACGGACTGTCCACCCAAGCATTCATCGATTTGGTGAAGGCAAAAGTGGAGAGCAAGGAACAGCTATAGGATGAGCAGAGCCGGAGCAATCCGGCTCTCTCTCTGATGGGGGGAATAAGGTATGACCAGAGAAGCAGCATATACAGCGTTGGAAAGCTTGGATCGGCAGATTGTCCTGCTTGACCATATTGAGGCAACCTTGGCTTGGGATCAGGAGATATCCCTTTCCGAGCAAGGGGTGGAGGAGCGTTCAACCCAGCTTGGTTGGATTGCACAGCAGCGGCACCACCTTGTAAGTGATCATGCCATGGAAGATCTGCTTGCGCAGCTTGAGGGGTACCAGGGTGACAATCCTTTCCAGAAGGAACTCATTGCTCATCGAAGACGAGAGTATGAGAAACAGGTGAAGTTGCCTTCCGCTCTTGTGCGTTCACTTTCTGAACAAGCATCCAAGGCTCATCAGAGCTGGGTGGAAGCACGCAAAGCAGGATCTTGGTCACTCTTTTCTTCTGACTTTCAGCCGATGGTTGAGATGGTACGAGAGAAAGCAGACCTGCTTCGTAGTGAAGGCCAATCCCTCTATGATCCGCTGCTGGACCATTTCGAGCGAGGAATGCAAAGCGAGGAGGTTGCACGTCTGTTCTCTTCGATCAAAGACCCGCTCAAAGACCTGGTGGAGAGGTTGGAGCAGCATCAGGTTGATGATGCCTTTCTCAGGCTGGAGTATCCGATAGCCGCCCAGGAGGCCTTTTCACGTCAGATTCTCAAGGATATGGGATTTGATTTCAGCAGAGGCAGCATGGCTGTCTCGGTGCATCCGTTCACCACGACGGTAGGAGGTGATGATATTCGGATCACCACGCGCTACACCGACCCGAGTGTGGCTGACAGCCTTTTTTCCACCATTCACGAGGGAGGCCACGCACTCTACGAGATGGGGGCCAATAGTGGGATGCTCAAGGGAACGAGCCTTGCCAACGGGGCAAGTCTTGGGATGCACGAGTCGCAAAGCAGGCTGTGGGAGAATATCATCGGCAAGAGTGCCGAATTCTGGGAGCACTACTATCCCTTGTTTGCCAGCCATTTCCCTGAGCAAACAGATGCGGTGAATCTGAAGCAGTTTGTCCAAGCCATCAACAAGGTGCAGCGAAATCCCATTCGCGTGAATGCAGATGAAGTGAACTATACGCTTCACATCATCCTTCGCTTTGAGCTTGAGCGCCAGATTCTTGATGGCACTCTCGGTGTATCTGATATCCCCGAGGCCTGGGATGCAAAGCATGCCGAGCTGTTTGGGTATTCTCCGAGTTCCATTAAGGAAGGTGCGCTTCAGGATGTCCATTGGAGCAGCGGGGATTTTGGGTACTTCCCCACGTATGCCTTGGGTAATCTCTATGGTGCGCAGATCTGGCAGCAGGTGCAGAGTGAACTCGATGTCTCCTCTCTGCTGAAACGAGGCGAACTTGGGACGATCAGCTCACTTCTGAGAAAGGCAATCTATGAGAAAGGAGCACTGCAAAGCGGGTTGGACACCCTCGTTTCGTATACTTCGAAGGGTCTTGACGCGACTGTGTTCACAAGCTACCTTGAAGACAAATTCAGCCGCTTGTTCGGCTAGGAAGAGGTCCTTATGAATATCCCGAATAAGCTTACGGTTTCGCGTCTGGTCATGGCGCCCCTGTTCTTCATCGCCTTTCATCTCGCATCGTGGTTCGGGCCTCAACTGCAAAGCATCTCTTCGATCCTAACCCTCATGCTCTGGGCTGCAACCGAGCTCACCGATTTGCTCGATGGGCAGATTGCACGGAGAAAGAATTTGGTGACTGACTTGGGCAAGGTGATGGATCCCTTTGCCGATACCTTCTCCCGGCTGACGTACTTTGTCTGTCTCTCTGGAGCCGGCGTCATGCCGCTTTGGACCTTCATCCTGATTATGTGGAGGGAGTTCTCCATCCTCTTCATCCGGATGTTGATGATGGGTAAAGGAAAGCCGGTGGCTGCAAATATCTGGGGAAAGAGCAAGGCTGTACTCTATGCAGTCAGTGGGGCACTGGGCATCCTCTACATTGCGCTGGACAATTGGTTCGAGGGTGCTCCTGCTCTTGAGATCGCCTCTCCGGTTCTGACGGTGGTATTCATTCTTGCCGCCCTCAGTTCTGTGATGTCCTTCCTTACCTACATCAAGGCCATCATCCGAGATGGCAGCCTCTCTTCCATGAGTCGGTAGGGATACTGCCGTATGCAAGCATTGGAGAATCTGACCCACCAGGAAGCTGCTGCCGTGCAGTTTCTGCTTACCGATGTTGATGATACCATCACCACTGAGGGCAAGTTGCGGCCGGTTGCCCTTGAGGCTTTGTACCGTCTCAAGGAAGCAGGGATCCGGACCATCTGCGTGACCGGGGGATCTGCTGGGTGGGGTGATACCTACCTGCGCCAATGGCCGGTGGAAGCCGTTCTTAGTGAGAGCGGGGCGGTTTGCCTGTATCGTGAGGGTGGGGCGATCAAGAAGTATGTCCATCCATCCATCGTGCAGGAAGGATATGCCCAACGCTCTGATGCTTTGATCAAGCGGGTGCTTTCCGAAGTGGCCGGATCAAAACTTTCCAGCGATCAGTTTGCCCGCATTTACGATATCGCGTTCGACCATGGCAGCGAACCTCCCTACTTGGGCAAGGAGCGGATAGAACAGGTGGTTCGTCTCTGTAAATCCATGGGGGCGGGGACTGCGGTGAGCTCCATTCACATCAATGCATGGTTCGGCTCCTTTGATAAGTTTGAAGGTTCTCGCTCCTTTTTTGCAGATGTGCTCGGTCTCGATGAATCTGCCTTGCTCAAGCAGAGTTGCTATTGCGGGGATGCTCCCAATGACCAGGTAATGTTTTCCCGGTTTCCCTTGAGCTTTGGTGTCGGCAACATCCGCCTGCATGAGAAAACCATGCAATTCCTGCCTCGCTATGCAGCTGCCTCCATCGGAGGCGCTGGGTTTGCAGAGATTGTGGAAGCCTTGCTGGAAAAGCGTTGCTGAGAATTGATGAAAATGTTTGGTAGGAACGCTTGACACTGCGAATGGTCTTTTGTTATGTTATCGGAGCACGCTGAGCGACACCAAGTCGACAGCGGCCGTTTTTTGACAGACATATGAGAGAAGAGAAGAGAAGATAAAACACGAGATGATTGCCCTAATCGGCCGTTGATCGAGTGTATTTGGAAGCCGCAAGGGCTTCCCAGTCAATTACCTTAGAAATGATGAACAGTAGCATTGAAAAGCTACGTTCGTTTGCGAGGAAAGACAGGGCGAACTATTGAAGAAGTAGAGCCCGCGCCCTCGGGTGCGGGATTCCTATGACGGAGAGTTTGATCCTGGCTCAGAACGAACGCTGGCGGCGCGTTTTAAGCATGCAAGTCGAGCGGCAAGGGCCTTCGGGCCCCTAGAGCGGCGGACGGGTGAGTAACACGTGGACAATCTGCCCCCCGGTCCGGGATAGCCCAGGGAAACCTGGATTAATACCGGATGAGACGGGACCCGCGATGGCGGGACCCGGGAAAGGCGCTGCGGCGCCGCCGGGGGATGAGTCTGCGTCCCATTAGCTAGACGGCGGGGTAACGGCCCACCGTGGCGACGATGGGTAGCCGGCCTGAGAGGGTGGACGGCCACATTGGAACTGAGACACGGTCCAGACTCCTACGGG